>JACCDZ011220233.1_pt1 | contig 29575 bp, 87 predicted proteins | sample 7449551 | NCBI WGS metagenome assembly JACCDZ01 (sample SAMN15323452, study PRJNA562643) | freshwater metagenome | isolation source: river surface water | place: USA:Blue River Watershed | collected 2017-08-18 | reverse complement strand
TAGATTTTGTAAAAATTGTTTATTTTGAAGAACCACTTTCAAAAACAACAGAATTTCGTATTCCTAAAGATTGTGTAGAATATTTTATTGATGCTTTGGAGAACCTGAAATGACTGACTTCTCTCAAGAACGATTTGTTGATTTGGGTCAAACTCTTTATACGGAGTGGTTGAAAACTTGTTCTAATATGCAAAGTGCTACAGAACAAGAACGACGAGAAATCTTTAAGTTTTGTGCTGAACTTTCATTTGAAGCAGCAGAAGAGTTTGCTAAAGTATTCCGTCATCAAGAGGAGAACTGAAATGACTATCAAAACAACTGAACTTCTCAAACTCTTTTCCAAAGCAAAACAACTTCAATTGAGTGTTGAAGTTCGTGAGGACAAAGATGGTGATTATGTAGTTCGTATCTATGAAATGTTCTCTCAAGAGGGGTTTGATGAAAAAGTAGTCATCACTCAAAAAGGTGAGAGTGATTGGAACAAAGGTTTGTATAGTTTTGATGCTATGATGGATGTTCTTGATGAAATGTTGGAAGAAAAACGACAAGAGAAAATCAAAGAACAAAAACGACAAGAACTTCTTGCTCGTTTGACCGATTTTGAAAAGGATTTGCTTGGAGTAAAATGACTATCAAACGAATTCAAATCAAAGAAACCACAAGAGTTGACGCATATAACTTTGAAGGTAAGTTGGAATACATCATCTCAGAACTCCAAAATTGGATGAATGAAGATAAGTGGGAAGGTATTGAAGTAGAATATGATTATGATGGTAATATAGAGTATTCTCTCTACAAGCATCGGGAGGAAACCGATAAGGAATACAACAAACGGATGAAGCAACTGGAGAAAGAAAAAGCAGAAAAAGCAAAAGCAAAGGAACGAAAACTTCAACAACTCAAGAAAGACCTTGCTAATCTAACTGATGCTGAACTCAAACAACTTGGAGTAAAATGATGGAACGAGTAAAATTCACACACATCACACGAGTGATTGGACCAAAATCAGGTATTCATTATTTGGATGCTATTGATGAGAATGGACAACACTGGACTGCCCAAATGACCCATCAAGAAGAACCTTGGATTATCTACAAAGAAGTTTGGAAAAAAGATCCGCAAATGCCATATGATATCTAACTAAATACTAATGTCTGTTGAAACCGCAATCTCTACGGACAGATTAGGTGCTCATAAGAGCACCTTTTCTATTATAAATAATAATGCGGTTTCAATAGAATAGAAATGACTTCACAAAGTCCAAGAATATACTTGTATAAAATTACCTTTGAAGAAGTTCCATATTACTATTATGGAGTTCATAAGGAAAAATATTTTAATGATGATTATTGGGGTTCTCCAAAAACAAATAAATGGTGTTGGGAACTTTATACACCAAAGAAACAAATACTCCAATACTTTGATTTCAACGATAATGGTTGGGTAGAGGCACAAGAAGTTGAAAAAAGAATAATCAAACCAGTTTATAATCAAGATAAATGGTGTTTGAATGAAAGTTGTGGTGGATATTTCTCTCTCAATACTTTAAGTATTGGTGGACAAAAAGGAGGAGAAAGAGCAAAAGAACTTGGTGTTGGATTTTTTGCTATGAGTGAAGAAGAAAAATTTCAAGCAAGAAGTAAAGTAGGTAAAAGTGGAGTAGGTGGTAAAAAAATAAAAGAACTTGGAGTAGGTGTTTGCGGATTAACATTAGAGCAAAGAAGAAATCTTGGATTAAAAACCAAAGAACTTGGTGTGGGTATATGTGGATTGACCATAGAAGAACGAAGAGAAATTTCAAAAATTACAAATTCTCAAAGATGGGAATGTTGCGAAACTGGTTATGTATCCACTGCTGCTGGTGTTGTTGCGTATCAAAAAGCAAGAGGGATAAACACATCAAAAAACAATAGACGCAGAATAGCATAAGAGACACTTGACGAACTGGCACACGGACACTTGAAAACAGGTGTCCTTTGTCGTATAATAACTTCATAAGAAAAAAACCTTATGACTTACAAGTGCCCTCGTTGTTCTAACAGAGTTAAAGACTGGTCTGGTGATGACGCTAAATGTGGATTTGATGAGTATGGAAAATTCCTTGAACACAACTGGAACTGTGCAACTCTAAATGCTCTCCGTGAGATGGATGGAAAAGAAACTTGGTGTGATAACAATTATGTAAAAGTTGTAAGTTGTTGTGATGTTGGATTTGGTATTCTGACTTGGTATAAACAACGTGGGCAAACTGATGACTTCCGTGATGGTTATTTTGATAGAGGAACTCTGCTTTATGCACAAGAACTCTTGGGTGATGTAGAAGTTGATTATAGTGATTGGGATAATGTAAATCTTGACTGGGAGGATGATAAGGAATGACTAAACATCCTACCAACAACTGGAACTTTCACGATGACGCAGAGGATGCCTTTGTAAAGTGGTTTAATGACTTTTATAGTCCTTATACCTTTCGTTCAGAGTGGTTTTATGGTGACTGTAAGGTAGAAGACGAAAAGACCCGTGAGGACATTATGTATGGTTGGATACACGCATCTTTCGTTGCTGGTTGGGAAGCAGCGAACTATGCTAAACTGGAAGAAGAAGTAGGACTTACTGATAATGAGTGATATAATCTACTACAAAAATGGTGAGGAAACATTTCGTATTTCTCCTTCAACTGTTGGAACCAAATGTCCTGAAACTAAACTTGAAATCAAAATGACTGAAAAATTCACACTTGAACTCACACTTGACGAACTTCACATGCTTGATAAGTATGTTGAATATTGTGAAGAAACAAAAGAGTTTTTTGATAAACTCAAGAATGCTTATCCTAAACCAAAATCACCAGCAGAGGAAGCATACAAAAAATGTTATGGAGAATATCCTTCAGGTACTCCAAGTGAAAATGCAAGGTGGGATGCTTTTCTTCGTGGGTATCAATCAACACAACCAAAAGCAGTTCCAGTTGATGAACCAGATTATTATGATGAAGTAGAGTGGGACGAAAAGGATAATCCTCCTTATCGTATCACTGATGAAGTAGTTGATAGGTTGATAAAACAACAACAAGCACAAAAACTCTACAATAGATTATATGATGAACTCGGTTATGATTTTGAGGATATTGAAAACGTTGTAGGTTTGGTTGAGGACTGGCTTCCTAAACCACAATCTGCTGAAGGTTCACAAAATGTGAACACTGAACTACTTGTTGATGGTTTCAACCACTGCCTTGAAAAAATTAAGGGGATGCTGCGATGACTGAACGAAACTTTACAAAAGAACTCCTATACTCATATTATAATGATATGGAAGGTGGAGATGATGTTGAGAGCATTGATTATCGTTCTTTGATACATATCATCACCGAACTTCATAGGAGGATTGAGAAACTTGAAAGGAAGTTGGAAAAACAAGAAGAGTATGCTGCGGAGCAAAATGAACAATGATATGCCGTGGGTTAATCTCACTCAACAAGAAGTAGAAGAACTCCGCAACAAAAAACACGAACTTACTGAATATGGTAAACATAGGTTGAAAGAACTTATGAAATCTAAGTATTGGTACGATTATGATCGAAATGATCCAAATCGTAAAAATCCATTTGCAACTCATGAAGAAATGCTAGAAGAAGCAGAGCGTCGTGAAACAGAGCGTAAAGCACTTGATGCTCTGGATAAACTCTACAAAGAGAATGGTGATGCACTCCAAAAACTTGCAGCAATTGAAAAAGAAGAATGGGAGCGTAAAGAACGTAGTGATACTGTATTAGCACGATATAATGCCTTCTACAATGATGAATGTTCTGGGATGCCACATGGCACACCAATCACACCAGAACATATGCAAGCAATGGCACTAGAATGTATGGTTGATGCTCTCATTTGCGAAAACCTGAATGTAGAGTATAATGCTATTGCAATTGATGACATCAAGGATTTGATTGAACGACTGTATCAACAGAGCAATGAGTATCTTGAAAGAGTGAGGAAGAATAATGAGCGATAAACCATTCTATCGTTTCTTTGCGATTGATTACTTTGCTACTGGTGAAGGACGATCGTATTGGTTACAAATTTGCCGCAATTATCAATTAATTGATAGAGACCGTCAGTTTGAACAATTTGCAAAATTTGTGCCTGATGATCATTACTTGCGTGGTTGTGATGAACTGACAGAAGAAGAATTCATGGAAAAGTATGCCAAACTGATTCCAGAACATGTAAAGGTTCACGTCCATCGTCGTGATCAACCTGCATTCACATGGCAAGCACACCTACACGTTAATTACTCATGAACATCAAATTTCAAGCACATCAAGCAACTGAAAGGGAAGTAGAACTCTCACAACAAGAACTCTTTCAACTCTTTGAGATTATGCGTAAAGAGTTTGTTGAGCACATTACTTATGCTAGGTTCCGTAATTGTTATTCTCCAACTCCAACGGAGAAAAACATTATAGATTTTTGTAATTCTCATTCGGTTGATGTGGAATACGATAAAGACCGTATCGCATTCTTTTCTGCTATTCTTGATAACCTTAAGAACCCATACCAATGAAACTCTGTAAAGATTGTAAGTATTATCGTAAGGATTGGTTGGGTCATCTATTTGGGGTGGGACACCGACATGATACTTGTGTTTCTCCCAATACTTCCACAAATCTTGTAACTGGAAACGAAAGTAGGTTTTGTGATATGCTCCGTTCTAAATCTTGGGAATCACTTGATTATTCTTGCGGTCCTGATGGTAAGTTTTGGGAGGCAAAATGAGTAGATTTATTAAGAATCCAGACGAGATTGTACTGGAAGATGTGAAGATGGTTCACTATGAGACAATGGAAGAAGGTCGTGCTGTGTGGTTGGGAATCTATCTTAACAACGGTCAAGTATTTCACTTAAACATTGGTGGTGATAATCTTTATGTCAATTATAGTGAGGAAACTCTATGACCCCAAAAGAATACTGGGGAATGACAACATGGGAATGGTTCCTGGAAGGATTTAGTACGATCAGTTATAATATCCATTGTTATAATGGAGGACACAAGTATGGTTATGAAGACTTCTGGGAAGGATTATCTTGGGGTTGGATGTGTGAGTATGTCTATCCTTATGACGATCCTTATAACCCCTATATATCAAAGGAACGCAAACTACGATTAGGAAGGTATTAATCAAATGAAACTCTGCAATCTTATCTTTTTTACACTTGTTGGTGTCTGTGTTGGTGGTATGATTTATGGTATTGTAACCACAGAAAAATCATCACAACATGCTTCCGTGGAGAAGAATGAACAAATTCATCATATCAAATAGATTTTTACGTTATACACCATTCTGGTGGTGGTATCGTTTGATCTCTCATCAAGGTTTTCGCTTTGATGATTATCACATCTGGGGAGAGTTCTGGAGTTCTCTGAATGGTGGATGGTTGGATATGAACTACAAGTGGGAGTTTGAGAAGTTTTGGGGTAAAGGTGCAAAACCTGAAAGGATTGTATTGCCTGTAAAGGACTTTGATGCCCTTGTAGAACGCTTGAATGAACCACCAGATCCTAAAGTAGTTGAAAGATTAAAAGAGATTATGTCCAAAAAAGCACCTTGGGATAATGACAGAGAAATCTAAAATTTATTACAACGTTTGGTGTTGTGCATATCGTCGTAGATACGCTGCTAAACTCAAAAACGATTGGGAACTGTATCAGCGTGAACACCAAACATTGTTGATGTGCCTTAAAATAGCAAAGTGGACAATATTTGATTCTGAAAAACCTAATTATTTGAAATGAAAGTTACCGAACACAATCTGACTGATTGGAATCTCAGCGAAAAGGAACTTAACACACTTATTTCTCTTTCCAAAGAAAAGATGAGTTCCTGCGAAGATAAGGTGTGTGAGTTATTCTATGGGATGCTTGCAGGCAAACTCATCATCATGAAAAATGAGCGAAATTAAAACATTTAAACAAACTTGTGATAAACCTTATGATCGCCACGATTATAAGATGGTTTATAGTGACGGAACTTATCAAGTCTTTGATAATTATGAAGAAGCACAGTTATTGTGGTGGAACCGCAGTGGAAACTTTTTAAGTCATGTTGAAGTTTTAAACAAAAAACAAAGTAAAGGATTTAAATCATGAACTTTACGCCTGAACAATATAAACTTATCTATACTTCTGTCCGCAGATACCAGATTGAAAAAACAGTCCTGAACAGTTCGGAGTATCATGATTGTGGTGAGATACTTGACGAACTGTTTGATTCCGTGTATACTCAACGTGTTGAGCAACCTACCTGATAAATTATGGGACGATCTAAGAAAGTTCAAGAGGTGATCCCAGAATTCAAGTATGAAATGTTTCCTGTCATTATTGTCCATAAGGACGGTAAAGACTTGCAGGATACTAAAACTTGCTATTTTGACAACGAATCTAACGCCAATAAGTACATTCAAAAATCAAATTTCAAGAAAAACGATTACAAAATCTATATCAAAGGACAAACTAAATGACGACACGAACTTTTGTTGATAAGAACGGAAACTCTTGGGAATGGGAAGAAACTCCTGAGACCATTGAGGCACTGAAACAACTCCACGAAACTGTGAAGGAAGTGAATGATAAAAAGAACTGAAAGACCATGGGGTTGGTTTGACAATCATGAAGAAAATGATGTCAATCCATATAAAGTAAAAACAATTTATGTAAAACCAAATCATCAGTTTTCTCTTCAACGCCATACCCAAAGGCAAGAATTTTGGGTAGTTGTTGAGGGTGATGGAATTGTAACAACCTCAACATATCAGTGTGATGTGCGACGTGGTGATTACATACACATCCGAAAAAATGAAATTCATAGAATGACCTCGGGCGAATTTGGCGTTAAATTTGTTGAAGTTCAAGTTGGTTCTATTTGTGATGAGGATGACATTGTAAGACTTGAGGATGATTATGGAAGAACCTAAACTGATTGATGATGCCTTTTACGTTGATAAAAAAAAGTATGGACTCTGGTATTCCACTGACAAGAATGGTAATGGACTTATCACATCTCTCACTGAAGAGTCATGTATTTCGGCAACCCGTTTTTATCTCAAATTCAGGCAAGAAAATCAGTTTGAATCCCAAAATAATGAAGGTGAAGTAGGTGGAAAACTCTGATTATCCTTATCACGTTTTAGATCCTACAACTCCTTGGTATGAATGGTTGTGTTATTGTGAAATCTGCCATCAGTTAGACGTTCAAGGGCAACCAAACTGGAATCGTTTTATGAGATACCGAAATTATTTGAGAGAGGTTGGTGTATTGTGAGTGATCCTTATTGGTTTCATAAAAAGTGGGGACTTAACCCAGAAGTTCCGATGGACGATGTTTACAATCGAATTTCTGACTTGGAAATTAAAGTAAAAGAGTTGGAAGAAAAATATCTAGGATCATTGGAAGACATTAAACGATTGGAAGAAGAAAATATAGAAACAACCAATACACTTTATCGTCTTGAGAATTCTCTTGATGCACGTATAGATATTCTTGCCGAACACTGTAGGATTAATTATGATGTATGATTTAGATTGTTTTGAAAAAGCACTTGCTCATTTTGGAACCCGAGTAGATATCATCATTGCTCTTGAAATGGGTGATAAAATTGGTGCTGATGAAGCATATAAAATGATCAAAGAAGAACTTAAACAACTTAAAAAAATTCGTAAAAAGCACAAGGATACTGACTGCAATGAGTGTTGATACTCTTAAAATAAAACAAAACGAAGATGGGTCTTTTTCAATGGACTGGGATCCAGAAGACCCAAAATGGAAGTTTCTTAATGGGTTGACTTCCAAAGAGATTCAGGTTATAGTGGAACAAGCAATTAAGGAACACCTTGATGGACTCTGATTACAAAAAGTATTCTCTTGAAAAACTTGAGACTTGGGTAGAAGATGCTCTAAACTCCGCAGAAGCATCTCCACAAGAAATTTATGACTGCATTCGTAAAGTAGTTGAAGACAATTATTATTGCTATAAAAATCAGACTTCTCGCTGTTATGAACTTCTTGCACTTTTGAATGGTAATGGTAAAGGTCATATTCCAGCATATGATCAGTATCTTGAGAAAAAAGAAAATCTTGTGCATGACAAAGAAGATCCATCATCCGAATGCCAAAAATCATGGAATAGTTTTTGGGAAGAGCATTATTATCCTGAAGAAGTAAAGGATGATGGTATGCGTCCATGGGGTCATAGTGATCTTGAATATGGTATTGCCAATCAAAAAAAGGATAAAGTAAAAAAATGGGTTCTTCCTGTTGAAGAAACTAAAATTGCAGAGACTGACGAAACTGAATACTTTGTATCTTTTCCTGATGATCTGCTAGAAGCAGCAGACCTTAAAGAAGGTGATCAAATTGAATGGATAGATCAAGGTGATGGTTCTTATCTTCTGCGTAAAGTGCCACTAAAGATTACAACTGACGGAGTTGAAAGATTTAGATTTTAATGATTAGTATTCTTGTATGTGGATATAACATTTTCTGCCACATTGGCAATATCAAAGACTATACTTATAATAATAAGTATCCTAAAGATGTGGCAGAACTTTGTTATTACTTTGAAGGGCAGAAGACTCAACTGCCTGAATATTGCTTTTATAAAAATGAAATTGAAAAACCAAGACGACGGAGTGAATTTTAATGGCACTATCACAATCAGTTGAAGAATCTCTAAAAGAGGCAGAAGCAGCACTACGTAATGCACTATCATATGCTGCTCGCCAAGAACGCCCGATGGTTTGTAGTGTGATTGCAGACATGATTTCTCGCATTGAAACTCTACAAAGTACTGATGCTATCCTTGATAAACTAGAAAATCGTAAATCTGGAGACTCTGGTTTCTTTGGAACTATTTTTGGAAAAGATGACTGAACCTAACGAATTTGGCAAATCCCTCCAAGAGTGGTGGGATTCTGATGCCTGCAAACAACTTCAGAAAGAAACTGAAGAGGCAAAGCAGAGAGCAATAGGAAAGTATTTTATGCTCTCTGAGTCTGATAAACTAGACATGGTGCAGGCAATTTGTTATATTATGTGTAAAGCAGAGAGTGGAGGAACATCCCATAGAGGACTCCAAGATGCTCTAGGAATCTATCCTGCAGGTTTCTGGGTTGACCATCTAATGGACGTTCACAATGCTCTATGGTCCTATTATCATGACCAAAAGAGAGAGAAAGAACTTCAGGATGATCTTGAGTCTCTTGATAATTTTATTAAGTAATGTGACATGATCCCAAAGAAATTATTAAGTTTCTAGATAGTAGTGTATTGAAATGCTAACATTGAGGCACATCGCAAGAAACCTATGACTCTAGCAAAAACTGGAACTGAAGTTCTTACCCAAGAAGAGTGGAATGAACTTGTTGCGCTCAAAGATGCAATTACCTACGCTCCACAAACAGTTTCTGCGAAAAAGATGGAAAAGTTTACTGAATTGATGGTTAGGTCACTTGAGGGGAAATGTGATCCTCCACCACCAAAAAATTGGAGAGGTAATTCTTTAAGTGAATAACAATCACCCTTTGCATGAGTTTTTTAATCTACAAACTGTATCATGTTCAAATTTATCTCCATCAAATGACATTCATTTAAAATCTACTATTTTTGATTCAGATCGTTGCCACAAAATAAGATTTTGTGAATTTGAAGTAAAAAATAAGTTTTATGCTGAAAGTTTGGTAATTTATCCAAATTTTTGCTATGAAACACCTATCTTTGGGACAGAATATATAAACTTTGGTTCTAAAAAATACTTTGCTGCCATAGATTTTCACCCAATAACGGAATCGAATTCATATCTAAGTTATATGAATATGTTTCCCGACAAAAAACCAATCAAATCAAAGTTTTATGATTTATCTAAATTCTTTTCTGAAAAACTTTGGGTGAGAAAAAAGTCGCATGATTTTTACAACGAATACCAAATAATGCTAAAATGTTTTTTATATCAATATAAAAAATGTTTATATGCAGAAAAAGAAAAAGTCGTATCCTTTGAAAAAAATCATGCTGAATATAATTTTCATATGAAAAACAAAGATCCTGCTCTTGGTATATTGAAATCCTATTTTGGAGAGAACTTTGCCAAAGAATATATCGATGATTTTCTATTTTCAAATAAATAACTATCAATATTACATTAAAAATGATGGATAATATACATCAACACATTCGGAGAGATGAGGATCTTCTGAGTGATCCCACAATTTCTCCACAAGCACGGAGACATACAGAGGAAGAGTTGGAGTCACTTAAAGCATATAAAGAAAGACATCCAAATGATGATCACGATCCAACTTCTCTAGAACTTTATTGTTCTGAAAATCCAGATGCTCTGGAATGTAGAATTTACGACGATTAATAAAATAAATAACCTTAAATTAATAAAATCAACAATGTCTAGATTTGCAGATCTTTTACAACTATCAGAACCAGCACTAGCACCAGAAGTAAGTGTTGATTTAGATGGATATAACGAAAATGCCTCTGATCGTGATGGTGATGGACTAGTTCAAGAAGGAACGAAGTTTGAAAGACCAGTTTCGACTACTTCTAAAAAAACAAAAAAGAAGTAATAAACCCTTATAAATTGTAATTCTTTGCCATTATTTTGTTGAAATGAATTTTTCTGAATTTACTGCAAAATTTAATAAAATCCGTTCAAGCGGTTATATCAAATCTCATCGCAAAGGTAATACTGGTGCTGGACATACCTTTGAACAAGAGATGGGATTGACGGAGAATAATATTTCTCTTCCAGATCTCATAAATTTTCTTACAGAACTGAAAACAAAACGGATTAACTCTAACAGTTTGCTCACATTGCTTACTAATGATACTGGATGGCAGTTACCACAAATTAATTTCATTGAGCAGTATGGATGGAATCACCGTAATCATCCAGGCGAAAAGACAGTGCAAGCAACAATTAAGACGAAACTAAACAAGCGCGGATTTCATCTTGATGTAACAGATACAGATTATTTGTTAGTGTGTAAGAATGGCACACCGTTTATCAAGTGGGAATGGAACAATATTCTTGATCATTGTATCACTAAATTTGAAAATTTGATTGTGGTAGATGTTGCTGTGAAGAAACAGCAGGATGTAGAGTATTTCCATTTCAATGGATTTAATTACTATCGTGGCACTTCAAAACAGATGTTTCGTAGTATGATCGAGAACAACAAAATTGGGGTTGACTTGCGCCTTTATACTCAGTATAATTTGGGCAAAGGTGTTCGCAATCGTGGAACCGCACTTCGCATCAAACATAACGATGTGAAGAATCTGTACACTTCGCAGGAGTATTTCGGTTGATTGACACTATTCTCTACGGTGATTGCCGCGAAACTCTTAAACAGTTTGCAGCATCAGGTATTCGTGCAAGAACTTGTGTAACTTCTCCTCCATATTATGGTCTTCGTGACTATGGTAATGAAACAAATCAAATCGGATTGGAAGAATCTCCAGAAGAGTTTATTGCACAACTTGTAGAAGTATTTCGTGGTGTTAGAGATGTTCTTACTGATGATGGAACTCTCTGGGTAAACATTGGAGATTCCTATTATAACTATCGTTCTGGTAAAGGTCAGGCACTGCCTAAGCAGTCTGTGGCATCCAACAACCAAGATCTTCCACAAATCCGCAATCCTAGACGTGGTAACAAACTTGAAGGACTTAAAGATAAAGATTTGATTGGTATTCCTTGGATGTTAGCATTTGCTTTACGTGCAGATGGATGGTATCTGAGGCAAGATATTATATGGAGTAAACCAAATCCAATGCCAGAGTCCATGAAGGATCGTTGCACAAAGTCCCATGAATATATCTTCCTTCTATCAAAGAGTAAGAATTATTATTTTGATGTTGATGCAATCAAAGAACCAACTGTAGATCAGTCTGCACTGAAACGTAAACGTAGTGTATGGGAAGTAACCACAAAACCATATAAAGGAGCACACTTTGCAGTTTATCCTACGGAACTAATTGAACCTTGTATTCTTGCAGGTTCTGAAGAGGGTGATATTGTACTTGATCCATTTATGGGCAGTGGCACTACTGCTGCTGTTGCAAAACTGCATAAACGGCATTATATTGGTTGTGAACTTCATAAGGACTATGAAGATCTTATTGGGCAGAGGATCAAGGTTTTCTCTGAGAGTGTGCCAGTTGATGAAGTGGCACATTCAACGAATAATCCCCTTGCCGCTGCACTATACTGATTTCATCCACAAGGGAACCACTCCCATGACCACCACCTTCGCTGACTATGTTGCTGCTGCTGAGGCACGGAAAGATATCGCTGCTGCTGTTCTGGGACACACCTACACCCTTTGTGAGGCACTGCGCCAGAACTTTATTGAGTACAGCATCAAAATGCACAAACGGTCTCTTGAGACCTATCGTGACGAAGGTGGAATGAAATATCACCAAGAGGCAATTAAAAAACTGGAGCAAGGCATTTGTGATTATGAGTTCTATCCTGAGACGGGTCGCAAGTATCACAAGATCATTATGAATGCTGCTGGGCAAAGGTCAGTTCACGCTTTTGTGGATAAGAAAACTGGTTTCGTATATAAAGCAGCATCGTGGCGTGGTCCTGCTAAAGGGGAAAGGTGTAACCTCCTCATTATCAAAGAAAGAGAGTGGGCTCTTGAAAATGCGGATTGGGCAGGAAATTGGTTATATCTACGATGACCCGAAAGTTCCGTCATTATTTCTCTGGCGGAACTTTACTTTTTCTTTCATCTTTTCACTTATCTTTTGTTTCTGTTCTTCACTCATAGGTCCAACTTTTTTACCTTTATTCCACGGAACATTTCCTTTGAGTGATTGACTAACTTTTTTACCAGTTTCTTTACTCCATCCCCCACCATTTCTTCTTGATTCTATTCTTTTAGCAATCTGTTCTGGTGATTGTTTTGTTCCTTTTAGGTGTCCTCTTTTAGCATTACTAATCTTCTTCTTTGTTTCTTCACTCATAGGTATTCCAGTATTATTATAATCAAACTTTGATGATGTTTGATTTGCTTGATTTACAAAATGTGGGTTGTTCTTTACATCATAAAACTTGTGAAGTATAACTTCTGCCTCTAATGCTTCTTCTCTTGTTTTACATTCCATCAAAATTATTTTATTTTTTGGATTGAATGTTTTATCATAGTAACTACCTAGATAATCATCGTCGTAAACATTACATTCACACTGCCTGACCCCAATATATCCTCTTCCCCAATCTTCATATGAATAATAAACATAATGGTTCATTACTTTCTCCGTTTTTTTTATTATTTATAAATTTGCTACTTGGTAAAATGAAAAAGTTTCTTTTTCTTCTTCCACTTACATTTGTTTCATTTCCTGCTCAAGCGATTACTTGGAAAGAATTTTGGGAACCTTTTACATATGAAAGACCATCCTATTATCGTGAATATGTTCCAATGTGCAATCGACGTATATGGCGTGAAGAATATGTTCCTGGTGATTATTACAGATCTGGATATGTGAGGAGATGGTCTGAATGGATTCGAGTTCCCTGTTATGATACTTACCGATGACGACAACTGACAAACTGATCTTCATCTCTTCATTCATTTGGTTTTTGCACTGGGGTCAATGTCTTACATCACGCATTCTGGATACGGTTATTCTAAACGCCTCTGTGAGGATGTTTCCGTTTGGTTTTTAAACAAGTTCTTTCCGCGCCATAAGATCATGGTAGAGATCCTTCATCGTGGTTTGAAGCGTGAAGGTGTGAATGGTTACTGTGATATGGTTGGGTATGGTTATCGACCTCGTGAGTTTCTGATTGAACTCGACACTTATATGGATCAGGAGTTGTATATAAAAACTCTTTTGCATGAATTTGTTCACCTACGTCAGTGGGTGGCAGGTTCACTGCGCCTTCGTTATGGAAAATTGTGTTATTCTAAAGAACCCGTTGAAAAGTATGAGTATTGGTATCAACCACATGAAATAGAGGCACGTGAGCAAGAAGAAACCCTATATCTGGAGTACCTAATTGAGAAACAAGGTGTGCCAGCCCCCAAAGTGGCACAGTTCTTCCCCAACCGCCTGATGCAGGCGGTATAATTACAAAGTAATCAAAGAAACGCTCCAAATGCGAATCGACGTTATCTGCCCTGCTGCTCCTTGGGAGAACACCACCACAGACATGGATCGTGCATACGATCTTGCATATGATTTGAGCGAAGAATATCAGTGTGATGTTGATCTCCGATACAATCACACTGGAACTATCTTCACCACTGTTTCTAATTACTGATGATGACACTCACACATTTGAACTATCAAGAAATTGATACTCTTATGGCAACTCTTGAGAGTATCGATTGGCATTATCTGACTGAACTCACAGAGGCGGACATTCCGCTTCTGTATGATAAACTCTCTGAAATGAGGGATCAAATCTAATGATTGAAACTTTGATTGCTGGACTTACTTGTGGCATTGCCACATTCTATGGTATAGGAGACGGTTTTCATGGACAAACGACCGCCAATGGTGAGCGGTTTAATGCTTATCGTTGGACTGCAGCTCATCCTTATCTACCTATGGGTAGTAAAATCAGGGTGACTAACCAAGATAACATGAAGCAGGTTATCGTCAGGGTAAATGATCGTGGTCCTTACTCTCATGCAGACATCGATCTTTCTTACGCTGCTTTTGCACACATTCAGTCAACATCTAAAGGTAACGCTACTGTTTGTTGGAGGGTAATCGGTTGAAAAAACTCATTCTTGTTGCTGCAATTCTTTTCTCTTCTCCTGCAATGGCACAGGAGGCACAAACGTATCGCCCATTTCGATACACAACTCCATGTGCATTGGAAACAAAAGATGAGTTTTTAACGGATGATTGTGTGGTGATTGAAACTCGTGAAAAGGGTGGAGCACTTCGCACTCGGAATATTTTTTCAAATCGATTTAGTTTGACTATTAAGGGTCGCTTTGATAAAGAAAAGGGATATATGACTTGGGATTCGCACAACAAGTATGAATATAAGTGGGAGTATAAAGTTGGTGCAGTGGATGGTGCAAATGCTTGGACTTATGTAATGCCAGGTATTCTAGTTGAAAACATTTCTTGGGACTGATCGCAATGACTGAAGATTTTGTACGTCTAAATGTTCATGAAATTGGAGTAATTCTATCTGCGCTTCAAAATCTTGAAAATGCAGACGAAAACAGAATTGCGAGAGAATATGGAAGTGTGCCAGCACTGTATGGTAGACTCTACTCCATATGGGAACAGATGGACACTTCAGAAACTGGACTACGCAATGACGTAGTTCCGTCTTTCTGATGATATACTAACGAAGTAGTCAAACTACCCCCAGATGAAACTAGGTTATTTGATCATCGGTGCGATTGGATTCATTGTTGGGTGGAATATGTTTCTCATTCAACGTGATCAGAACTTGTTTGATGCTCACTATGGTCCATCACAGGAGCAACTGAAATGAATGACAAAGACATCAACCAATTTATCAAAGCATTTGAGGACTTTATGAAACATTCTGAAGAACAGATTGATTCCCATCAAAAATTGGAAGAAGCAAAACAGTACACAGAACTGTTTTATGAGCAAAAAGCGAGTGAATTGGAAATCACTGTCGATTATTACATGATGGAGTTTCTGTGATGGATCAACGTACAAGACTTATCTTTGCATTGATGCAAACTGAGAACATCTTTGAGTTGCTCAGGAGAGGTGAGTATGCTGGTTTCTTTTCGTCTCATCTGTTGCCTATTAAATTTGAAATTGAGAGGCAACTTACTTGCTTGACAAACGAAAAGTCTTCCACTAAAATCAAAGAGTAATTTACACAAACAAATGAAGTATCTGTACATTGTTGATTATTGGGTTCCGTTTCCTTCTTCCGAATATGGTGGAATTATCAATCTGATTGCTGAATCTGACACTGAAGCATTTGAGATTCTTGCCGCAGAGGGTCAGTTTGATGATCGTTATACGGACAAAATTATGGAACGTGTAGTCAACTCGCAAAAATTTGCTCTTGTTGATGATTACGAATCTGGTCTTATTGAAGCATTTACCACTTGAAAAACATGGAAAAACTTTATCGTATCGAAGAACTTTATACTGGAGGGTGGGAACTGATTGATGAATCGGCATCTAAACTGACACGTGAACAATGCGATCAGCGACTTCAGTATTACATTGAGCAAGGTTATAATCCCAATTATATCCGTGCAATCCCCGATGTTAACTGAGTTCCCTCACAAACCACCAAAAGGTTATTCTTATGAAATTGAACCCTTTAAACGTAATGTTGTTTCAATCTGGATTCATAATCATTATAGGTTTAGTTACAATAACGGTGGGACTGCTCGCAGCATCTGGGGATTCTACGATTCCAAAAAAAGAGTCTATCACTCCCCAGTCAACTCAAAGACAATTGGTGCAGTTGTGGGTATAGCGGATACAACACCATACTCTGCAATGCAAATTAAACAAACTCCGCTTGAATCTGCATTTGTATGACCTACACACCAAAAGTTAATGATTATGTCATTTGGAAAAATGGTGTAGAAGGTTGGATATACTTCAAGGATAAGCAATATATCACGATTGAATTGGAAGAATCTGTACGTCCAAAGGATGAATTCAATTATCAGTGTTGTTCACTTCATAAAAATGAAAGAGTTCTTGTCGTTTGTTACCCTGAACAATGGAAAGAACTGACATATGTAAGATCGAGAGAGTCAAAGTATGAAGAGGAGAAAAACCTTGTGGAGACTGTGGGCGAAATCGATTGGGGAGAAAGCGACGAAAAATGACAGAGAATCAGATCACATTGCTGGTATACGGACTGTTATATTTCTCACTTATCTCATCACTAATCTATTCATCATTGCTGGCGTAATTCGACATTGGAACAAAAATGAAATACCAGGTTGTATACTACAAATTGAAGAAGGACCACAAGAAAGCAAAACAAATCGCAACTTTCTATAAGGTTGAAGATGCTTGCATGTGGGAGAATCATGTCAAAACCCAAGGATTCACTGACGTTGAGGTTGTGCCAGTTTTTTAAGTGGCACATCCACGATTCCCAATCCCAGATTCTGGTCTTATACTACTGACAAGCGGAACAAATCCGCACTACCACTCGAAACTCAAATTATGACTACCGCAACTCGTCATCCCTTCACCATCGCTCGCACCTTCACCAAAGAAGAGTCGAGTGCAATCAGCATGTTGGAACTGATTCCTTCTGCTGAAGGTAATGACTCCTATGATGTGCTGGTGTCCTATCACACTTCTGATAAGGTCTACCGTTATGAGGTGGAGGACGACGCTACTGCCCAACTGTGGCATGACATCATGAACGATCCTGAAGTGTGCTCTCTGACCTCCTGGGGCACTCTGGTGAATCGTGCCCGTGCTCATGGTGACATTGTAGAGGTGTGACGATCTAACAACTGTCACAGGGGGCACTTCGGGAGACTGGAGTGCCCTGTATAATAAACATGTTCACTCAAATAAATCATGGAAACTCTTGAATTGAACGAAAACAACTATTGTGATCAACAACCTGTCACGATAGAATTTACATTTGAAGAGCACGATTTTCTGAATGATATTCTGTGCCATGCATCAGATGGAATGTATGTTGCATGTCCAAATCTTCATGAAATGCCAGAAGATTCTGAAATTCGGCGGCGTTTTAGAATGCTTGAACAATTGAGGCACAAATCTAATCAACTTTGGAAAAACCGATTCGGTAATTGATTATGACACAAACATTCAACATTGGTGATATTGTCACCAAACAATACGGCAAGAAACCTGCCAAGGTTACTTATACTTACGGTAGTGGTTATGGAGGAGGACAATACTCTTGCAATTATCTTCATAACAATCAATCTTTTTGTGCTTACGGAAGCGATCTAAAACTTTACGATGAGGAAACTGAAATGACTGCTGACGCTAAAACTCTCTATTCTTTCACTGTTGATGGTGTTGTTGCCTATGGCACTCACATCGGCACCAACAGTCAAAACCAATATCTGATTGAAGAAAAGGGTACTGGTAAGATTCACGTCTTTGACAAGAAAGATCTGGAAGAAGTTGTACCTTATACCTTCAGTGCTTCTATTTCTGGCAAAGAAACTCATTACGTCGGCACTCCTGATGCTCTGAAGAAAGGTGATGTGCTACTCTACACTGGTTCCAGCACTCCTCAGGTTGCTGTGGTGACTGGTGTGGATACCAAGAACAAAAGTGCCCGATCCAAGTTCAAAGGTGCTAAACTGGTGACTGAGGTAATCTGATCTATGAAAACTTCTACTGCTATTGGCGTTGCTTTTGGTGTCATTGTTCTTTCAGTTGCTGTTCTCTTTTTCGAGGCAGCACTGCTTGGATTGATTCTTTCATGGTTCAATGTTAATTTGACCATTTGGCAAAACTTTGCCATTATCTTTCTTGCTAATCTTATCTTCAAATCTAGTGTTTCTTCTAAATGAAAAACGGATTCACTCTCATTGAGTTGCTGATTGTTGTTGCGATTGCTGGTATTGGATGTGCTTTTTTGTTTATTATTGCTACTGGCAACTCTATTGTTCCATCCAGACAAGATTGTATCAGTGCTGGTGGCAAATGGTCTGAAGGTATTCAATATGGTCGTATCACTCAACTTTGTACTTATAACTGAGGTAAATTATGAAAAATCAAAACGGATTTATTGATTCTGGTGTTACTCTGTTTGCTATTGGTATCGCTGTAGTTGGTGGTCTCATCTTTATCGGTGGCCCACAATATAATGTGTGGCAACAATCCCTACAAGGGAAGGCAGAACTTGGTCGTGCAGAATATAATCGCCAGATTACTATTCAAGAAGCAAATGCAAAAAAGGAAGCAGCAAAAGCACTTGCTGAAGCAGAAGTAGAGAGGGCAAGAGGTGTTGCAGAAGCAAATGCTATTATTGCTGGTTCTCTAAAAGATAATCCAGAATATCTTTCATATCTTTGGGTTACTGGTCTTCAAGAAGGTGCTGAGAAAGGAAACAAGACAATTTATATGATTCCATCTCAAGGAAATATTCCTGCTCCTGTGTTTAATGTAAATAAATAACATTACCTGAATGGGTGGTTCTTTTCAGGAGGAGGGTGAAAGTCCCTCCTTTTTAATATAAATATTGTTAACCACCCATTTAGAGTAGAAATGAACTATCTAAAAGTTTATTGTAATCTTATCAGGAAAGCAGAGAATAGAACTCCACCTGAAGGTTATACGGAAAAACATCACATATTTCCAGTAAGCATTTATAGAAAGAATAATAAAATTGTCGTATTGACGGCAAGAGAGCATTATATTGCTCACGCACTATTGGAAAAGATTTGTATCAGTAGATATGGATTATATCATTGGAAAACTAAAAAAATGATTAATGCTCACATCGGAATGAAACCAAATCGTGATTATTATAATTCTATTTTATATGAGGCATCAAAAATAAGATTCAGTAATAGTAAAATTGGTGTAACAAGAAGTGAAGAAACTAAAATTAAAATAAGTAAATCAAGAACAGGTAAAAAATATAATCCATTAACCGAAGAACATAAGAAAAAAATAGGACTTACAAAAATAGGAAAACAAAGGACGCAAGACGCCAAAGATAAAATATCTAAAACAAGAGAAGAAAAAAATCTTAATAAACTTTATATAATTACAAGACCAGATGGGACAGAATTTGTTACTAATAATCTCAATAAAACTTGTAAAGAAAACAATTTAGTTCAATCAAATATGTCATCTATATTAAATCCAAATCATAGGGCAAAAACTCATAAAGGTTGGAAAGTGAGATATTTGTGACACTCTGACAACTGGCACACTGAGCACTCCAGATCCCTCTGGGGTGCTTTATACTATATTCGTTCGCAACCAACCACTCATGCAGAACCTTCACATCGAGCATCCCGAAGACAGCATTCTGACTGGAGATCTGAATGTACTGGACTGGTTCATCGCAGCGGGCACTCTGTCCGTCAAGATGGACGGTGCTCCTGCGATTGTCTGGGGCATTGATCCTGCAACCAACACATTCTTCGTTGGCACCAAAGCAGTGTTTAATAAAGTCAAGATTCGCATTGCACATTCTCATGAAGAGATTGATCAGCATTATGAAGGCAATGTAGCAGAAATCTTGCACCTGTGCTTTGATGTTCTTCCACGCACCGAAGGTATCTTTCAAGGTGATTTCATCGGTTATGGTGGAGATACTGAATACACTCCCAATACTGTCACTTATCAGTTTCCTGAAGTCGTCTCTCAACGTCTGATCATTGCTCCACATACTGTATATGAGGCAAACGATGATCTGCGTGACAGTTGGGCAATTCCTCTGATGCTGAATCTGCAGAGCACTGATGACATTCTGTTTGTGAAACCAAATGCTCATATTCTGTACAATCAACGGTCATTTGCTGATGTGAAGGAAGTGTGTAACTTTGCACGTCAAATGTCTACTGCAGTCAATTTTGCTTCCAAATCCGAAGCAGAAAAGATCAAGAAACAGATCAACGCTTGTATTCGTGAGCAACGTGACATCAACGCTGAAGATTTTGAGTGCGATCGTCTGTTGATTGAGTTTTGGAAACTGGTGAAGAGCATCAAGGAAGATTGTCTGTTTCTGTGCCGTTGCGATGGTCCTGTCGCTTATCTTGGTCAAGATCGCATCGCTGCAGAAGGTTTTGTCATGTCGAATGAGTATGGCACTTATAAACTGATTCGTCGGGAAGTGTTCTCTCATGCCAACTTCACCTACAAAAAGGCATGGTCTAAATAAAAATAAAACCATGAAGACGTTTCAGCAGTTTTGTGAAGATGCTGGTAGTGGGTACTCAAAGGATTATGAAGTCGAACGAGCACAAAGAAGAAGGAGAAATCCAATACAAAAGAGAACAGATCGCTCTTTAGCACAATTAACGTACATGCTCAATCGTGACAGATGAAGAACTGTCACAAGACTCCTCTCCCTACCCCCACAGCACCCTTATAATACAGGGGTAATCGCAATCACGTCTCATGATTACCGACACCACTCAAGACTCTCAGATCCGTCGTTCTATCATCAAGAGTGTGGAGCAGATGGATCTACGACTGCTGCAACGGATTGCCTACGAAGTCCGTTGTGAAGAACTGGGTCTTCGTCCTGACACTTGGAAACTATTTGAATGAATCTTTACATCATCAACGAAATTCTAACTGATTACACCAGTGGCATGGTGGTTATCGCTGCCGAATCAAAAGAACAGTGCAAAGAGTTCTTTATCAAAGAGTTCAGTGAGTATTATGCTGAAGAGTTTGATAAGTATGCAACTTTCAAGGTTATTGAAGGTGTAAATCATTCTGCAGGTATTGTAGATTATGTTTATGGAGGATCTTAAGATGACACAAGATCAACTGATTCGATCAATTGAACAACTGTTAGACAATCTGATGAGTTTGAATCAAGATCTTGCTTGTCAATATGAGGATGATCTTTATTCTGGTGATGATATGGATGAACCAATCATTGAGAAGTTCACTCCAGAGTTGCTCAAAGAATTGGAAGAGATTGCTTATCCGTAGAACCACCAGTAACCTTTCCACGAATAACGACCAGGATTCTTTAGACTTTTATAAATTCCCTGTTTGTTGTTACCATTAAAAGCGCGTATCGCTGCATTCATACTTTCATACCGAACTTCAATGAGTTCGGTTTTTTTATTGACACCAAATACTGGTTTCTTATTGTTCTTATCTTCTAAGACTTGCCATCGATATCCATAAGCATTTTTATAGTTACGTGCAGCATTTAATATGTTACTGTTTGCATTTGCATTACCAGTTATATCAATTGCTGCTTCTCTTACGCTATTATAATCTTTACACAATCCAGTTTCTAAGTTTTTACATCTTACCTTTAATCCTAAATGTTTACCATCTGCACGAGTCTGTTCATTCCATTGAATAAGGTGTGATGATGATTTATGAACTCTTGGTTTCTTTTCAATGATTGGTTCTTCTATTATAAGTTTAGGTTCAATTGTAGGAATATCATTGTATTCAGGTTTATATTTGTCTATCCACTCAGTTAATTTACTCTCTAAACAAATATCATCATAGTCATCTAATTCTTTAATCATAAAGTTATGTACACCATATTGACGAAATGCCTTATGTAATGGTTCAGCAGACATTCTTTTGGAACGGTCTATGTGGTGTACCCATTCTTTATTCATCGCAAGTGTGGTGTTTCCGATGTATTTTTCACCTGTTTGCTTGTTGAGAATGAGATAAATGATGCCGCGATTCATGGCGTATTGAATGGTATCATACTGTGTTATATAGAAAGGTATACTGTGTTATATTGAGTGGTATATCATATTTTGAGGTTTATGTATTTGGGGGTACATTTAACCTATTATTAACGAAAATATATGTGTCTTTTTTGTTATTTTCTCAATTATTGTGCTTATTGAGAATCAATTGGATATGTTGTTGAGAATAGTTTTGAATACTTATCCTTATGTTTTGAATACTTATCCTTATGTTTTGAATACTTATAAATTCTTATAAATGTTCGATCCTTATGCAAGTTAAGCCCGCACGCTAGCACAAGAACCCAAAAAAGTCAAGCGCCACCGCCGAAATGTTACAAGACCGACACAATTCTCGACGAGACTACATATATACTGTTATGAATCTCGACGAGACCCACATCTAGACAGATTGCGTCTCGACGAGTTTTATGCTATAATAACCCAGTCACTCACAGAATCTCGACGAGCATTATGTACGACGACTACGATCTCGACTACTCTTTCAGCAACGATTGCGCGGATCTCGACGAGGATACATATGCAGAGTTTTATGCATCAGATCTCGACGACGATTATGCGCGAGATGGGCAGGATTATCAAGATCTTGCTTATCGCCACTACGCATGATATAATCTAGTACAATCGCATCTAGTTCTTATGATCGCACAAAAACGACGGGTACGAGTTAGTTTAGACATCGAGTGTTATGATGATCTAGATCTAGAGAATATTAATTGGCGCGAAGTGCTTCAATTGGAAGGTGATGAGGAAGTATACACCACCATTAAAGAGTTCGACCCCTTCTGATTGAGAATGATGTGACAGTTCAAAAAGTGGCACAAGGACGCTGCTCCCCGTGCTCTTCTGGTCTTATAGTGACAAAGTTCTCATCAGAAACTCATGCCTACCAAGTTTTATATCGAAGAAGGACACGGTTGTGTGTACTTTGTCGATGATCATGAATTGTTTTATGCACCGATCAATGTGTATGGATTCTTTGACTTGGAAGAGTCCGCTCCTGTAGACTTGGCGGAATGTGAGACGCCAGAGGATGAAGCACAACTTCTGCGGATTCGGGATCTGTTTGTGCCAGTTCAACAAGTGGCATAAGGGTCTGGAACACTGCCCAAATTCCTGCCATACTTCAATCGTTCGCCACACATCACTGACATGGCAACCCGCGCTCGCATTGGACTCGAACTCGCTGATGGTTCGATTTTGTCTGCCTATCACCACTGGGATGGTTATCCTGAGTGGTTGGGTCGTATTCTTCAAACTCACTACAACACTCGTGCTAAAGTAGCAGAGTTGATTGATGGTGGTGACATGTCATCCTGCTGGACAAAAGATCGCTGGACTACAATCGACAAGCAGTTGGATGATGGTGTTGAGGAAACTTATGGTCCTCAATACTATTCCCAACGTGGGGAAGATACTCCTCCGCGACATGATGCGGACATGGATGACTTTTTCTCCGATGGTGAAGAGTATTCCTACATCTTCCGCAATGGGAACTGGTATGCTTATGACATGCACCAGTTTGAGCAGATGGTCGCTCCCGAACCTGTAGAGATTCCTGCAGGGGCACTGGCAGTTTAAGAAGTGTCACAAGGGGTGGCGACACTGCCTCCGCCACCCTTATACTACAAGAGTCAACCAACCACACACTGACATGGAAGACACGCTCTGGACTGAGATCGCTGATGCTCCCGGTGAGATCTTCGACATTCCCGAACTTCGGGAACTGGATGAAGAGTACAACTCCGATGAAGCAACTTGGAACGCATTTCTCAACTCTAACTGGGATTTTTGATCATGACACTGACTGCTCTGACTTTTGAAGAACTAGATGCGCTGCTCGCTCTCATTGAGTTTCATGATGATTGGGACGAAGTGAGTGAGCGTGTGGGCACAGATGTCAATGCTCTGTACGACAAACTTTCTGAAATGAGGGATGAAGTCTGATGATTACAAAGACTTGGGTTGTTAAACTTGAGATTGCGATTGATGAGAATAGTCATCCTCGCAAGTTCATTCCTGATGCTATTACTGAGTGTCTGAATCTTGAAGAAGGTGAAGACATCATTGATTACAACTTTGTTTGCCTCGATTGAATCATGAACCGTTCTGAACTGCAAGATGCTCTCATTCAGCAAATGTTGGATGACATGGATCTCAAGACAATGACTCAACTTTGCTATGATTACCTCGACGAAGGTTATGCAAAGTATTCTGATGAGGAATTGATCACTGAGTGTGAAGAATACTATCCCGAACTTCTGGAGGAATCTAACTGATGACCAAACAACTTCTGATCTCTCAACTTCGTCTAGGTAAAGATGGGAACGACATCCTTTCGATTCTTGATGCACTGTGTTCTGGGATGGATGCTAGTGAATCTCGTCAAGATAATGTTCCAACCCTAGACGAGATCCAGTTCTAGAAACTCGACGAGATGTGCCAGTTCTCATACTGGCACATTCATTCTCGACGAGCACAGGCACATCGACTAGATTACACACATCGAGATTGAGATCCATGCAACCTGCAACAATCACACCAATCTCACGCAAGGCAAAGAATCGTTTCGCCAACCTGATGGACAGCAATCCCCATTGTACTATCGAGCAGCACAAGGGAGGAAAACTGTTCATTGCATCTCAGAATCGCATGAACTTTTTTTGGGCAGCACTTGACAACGACCCAGACTGGATGGTAAAATTCTGATCATAAGGGGAATGAGATGCGCCCCGCTCTTAAGAAAAGACACTCGGTGAGTAGAGAACAGATAATTATAGCATAGTGTAGGGTGATGTGAAACAGAGGATCAGGGTGGTGCCTGATCCTTTTTACTATTCTTAACGTTTTATTATTTCAAGGCTGGTGCAGTGGCGATGTATTGTCGTCTACAGGGATACCCCTCCCCTCATCTGATTGTCCCTATAGGATACTGCCACCGACCCTATAAAACCCCAGATCTGTGCCAGTTCGACAGGTGGCACACAAGCGGTAGCGGTGGCAGGTTCTGATCGTTCATCATTCCGTCAACGGCGCACCGCTGACGCCGACTCACCACATCACACCGATGACCACCATTCAAGTTGTTATCAACGGCAACCAAGTTCAGGGTCAGATTGATGAGATTGCCAAGATCTTGGGCATGGTTTCTAACACCATGCAGAAACCAGTTTCTTCCACTGTAGAGGAAGAACTGCTGCCCTTCAATAAGTTTGCCATCAAAGAATTGACTCCACATTTGGGTGAAGAATTGGCAGCACAAGTTGTTGGTAAGTTGGAAAGGTGTGCGAAACAGTATCATCCCGACTTCCGCAATTTCATCGGAATGTATAATAAAGTCGGCAGCATTGAACAACGTCAACTCCTTAAGACTCTCAGCGCAGTGTATCGTTTCAAGTTCGGACGTTATACTAACGATGCTGCAAAGTATTCTCTGAAAAGTGAGATCAAATACGCTACAATTTGCCCCCATTGTGGTGCAATCGCCAACGCTTTTGTGGTGCGTTTGACTCAAGAAGGTCTCTGGTGACAGTTGGGGAAGTGTCACAGTGGGGGGTCCTCAGGATCTCCCCTGCCTCTAGTATTATCTCAGTTCACACCACTGAACCATGCAAGTCGCAATCACGATCGCTTCAGGCAACTCTCAGACGGGACCGATCCCCACAACGGTCACTGAGCGCCAGTCTTGCCCCACAACGTGTGCATTCTTTGAGAAAGGATGCTACGGTAAGTATCACCTCGCTGGTGTACATTGGCGCAAGGTTTCTGATCACGAGCGCGGTGTGTCTTGGGATAAGTTTATCTCAGAGATCCGCAAATTTGCCCCCGCTACACTCTGGCGGCACAACGTTACAGGTGACCTTCCTCACGTATTTGGTGATATTGATGCACCTAAAGTGGTGCAAATTGTCAAGGCAAACAAGCATAAAAGGGGTTTCACATTCTCCCACCACGTTTTGAATGCTCACAACGTGCAGGTGATCAAAGATGCCAACGCGGGCGGATTCACCATTAACGCTAGCACTGAGAGCGTAGAGGTTGCTGATCAGGTGATGACAGAGCACAACATTCCCGCAGTTGCTGTCATTCCCAGCACAGAATCACGCCGATTCTTTCACACTGAGAGCGGTCGCAAGGTTGTTGTTTGCCCCGCTAAGATTCACAAGGGTAAAGTTAATTGCAGCACCTGCGGTTTGTGTCAACAATCCGACCGCGAGTTCATTATTGCATTCCCCGCACATGGCACTGCAAAGAAAACAGTTGATGCCATCGTGAGTTGAGTATATTTAAGGGGGCAACATTCGCCCCCTTTTTGTATACTTTTTTGGGCAAAAAAAGTTTGCAGGTTCGGTGGCGACCTTTTTCGTCTTCAGGGCTACCCCGCCCCTCCTTCGATTGTCCCCGTATTATACGCACCGGAGATCCCGCAAAAACCGCATTGGTGGACAGTTCAACCACTGGCACACACCCTTGTGGACAGGGTACCCATGGTGCCTGTATGATTCTCTCAGTTCACACCACTGAACCATGTTCACCACTCTCACCGACCGCAAAGCATTCGGCGCAACCTACCAGTGGGCGATCCTGTCCCTGCTGCCCATGGATGACGGCAGCGGTTGCACCGATCAGGACGGGATGCGCCCGACCGACATCAATGAGGCGCTGGGGATGCCCAATGAGGCACGTACCGCGCTCTCCCTGACCCTCAAGCGGATGGCAGCACAGGGACTGATCAAGCGCCACGAACTGGGTCCCCGCTGGGTCGAATACACCCGCCTGCTGCCCCTCCGCAAGCGTGAGCGCATCGCCCGCTGGATTCGCGGATGATACAATACGGGGGGACTCACATCCCCCCTTCCAACCCAACTTACAATCCTACCATGCGCCGCTTCCCTTTTATCTTCTGCCTGCTGTCGGTTCTGATCGGTTTGCGAACACTCAATGCCATGGCAACCGTTGATCCTAGCACAGACGCCGCCGCCGATCGCATCTGCCTGACCCGTCCCTCTGTTTGTGGTTTGAAGTGAAACTCTTAGGATTGATCGCGCTCCTGTGGTTGCTCTGGGAACCGATCCGACCCGTCCGCACTGTGACAGGTGAGGCACTGTCCACTGCCGCTGAAATGATCCGCCGCTGACCCTGTAGACTTCTCTCAGTTCACCACACCACACCAATGAACCTCTCCACCTTCACCGCCGACGTTGCATGGGTCACCCGCCTGGATGAAGAACCCGAACTGTACGCGGAGCGCGACGCGCTTTATGTGGACTTCTACAGCACTGTGGACGCCGTGAGCAAAGCAGCACCTGACGTAGTGTGCATGGATCTGTACCATGACGGTTCCTGGATCGCATGGGATGATGCTAAGATCACCGACGTGGATGCACTGCAACGGTTCCGCTGGATTGTGACAGTCGATTAAGATGCACACGGGGGGGCAATGCCTCCCTTTTTTTGTACTTTTGCAACTCACAACAGGCTCTACCTTCATCCTAGCACGCCGCCTCCGCCCCCAGTCAACCCCCTGACTGATCAGTATTGCTAATCACCCAAACCGTTGGCCGCGGCGACCGATGCTGTAGACTTCTCTCAGTTCACACCACACCACCGTGATCACCCCCGCAACCGCCGCCGACTTCGCCAACTGGGAGGCAAAGGCAAAGACCATGACCATGGAAGAACTCTTCTACAGTGCCCGTGATGCCCGCGCCGCCGCTGAGGCGATGCGCGGATGGAATCCGATCGCTGAGGGGCGCTACGATGATGAGGCGTTCACCTATGGCGATGAGATCCGCCGCCGGCGCATGTGGATCGACCGCTGAACTGGCACAGGGGGGACTGAGATCCCCCCACACTGCGCCTACAATGACCTCAGTTCACACCACTGAACCCCATGACCGCTCCCACCGACTACCTTGCCGCTCTCCACTCCTACATGGATCCCAGCAATGGTACAGTTCCTTACACTCATGCCAGAATCTGCGCTCAGTTGTTGAATCTTTCCGATGCCTTTTCTGCAGAGTATCAGTGCATGGAAGGGCACCGAATTGATGTGGGTGAGTATAATGTTTGGGCAATGAATCTCCTCTGATTCTTTATAATCTGGGAGGGGATTCGATCGATCTCCTCCTCTCTCCCCCCCCAACTATCACCATGCAAACATTCCTCACCCCTGACGAAATTCTCCAGTTAGTTACAACTGGAGTGGTTACACTTACTGATGATTTAATTCTTAGAATGTCAGAATCTTCTTACGAAGAATCTGATTGGTACAATGACCCTAACAATGTAATGTCTCGCCACCATTATTGAGTGTCAATTCCTCTCTTTCTCATCATCATGACCATTGCAACTTTACATTCTGAGTGGCAACTTGCTTTTGCAGAGTGGCATCGACATCGTACAGATGAGTGTGCAGAGGCAGAAAAAACTGCACGGATTAGTTATCTTTCACTCATTCGTGAAATGAGAAAAGCAAAGGTAAAGGCAAAAATCTAGTCGAGACGCACACACATAATCTCGACGAGATACACACATACATCACATAATCTCGTCGAGAATGCACACATTTACATCTCGACGAGATACACACAAAAACGCACACACATTTGCATGATCATGAACAACAATCAAAAGCAAATCAATTCAATCGGTTTCACAATTACATTTCAAACACCATACAATAATTGTGAATGGCGCACACAATCTTTCACCACAAAAGAAGAGGCAGAGAGAATGATAGCATTCTACAGGTCCTGTGGATCTCCTGCAAGGTTTGTATAAAGAATAAAGAATAGATTAGGATTAGAAAGTATAAAGAACTAACTCAGGATTAAGTGTAGTTTGTGAGTCAGTGGTGTGGTTTAATTCTCTACACTTAGTCCTGTCTTAGTTCTTTATACTTTGCTGATCCGTATTGCTGCTGTGGTTGATACGGATCCTGATGATACGGATTCGGTTGATACGGATCCTGATGATCTGAATCCTGACCCTACGGATCCTGACCCTACGGATCCTGACCCTACGGATCCTGACCCTACGGATCCTGATGATCTGAATCCTGACCCTACGGATCCTGACCCTACGGATCCTGATGATCTGAATCCTGACCCTACGGATCCTGACCCTACGGATCCTGATGATC
>JACCDZ010962800.1_pt1 | contig 29612 bp, 35 predicted proteins | sample 7449551 | NCBI WGS metagenome assembly JACCDZ01 (sample SAMN15323452, study PRJNA562643) | freshwater metagenome | isolation source: river surface water | place: USA:Blue River Watershed | collected 2017-08-18 | reverse complement strand
TCTATATTGCTTGCTTGGTGTTTATATCTTTTCTCAAAAAATATCTTTGCACTTCCGTGGTGGATTGAGGCTCCTTCAGTGATTGGTTTTTACGGAATTTTACATAAATGGTTTGAAACTAAATTATGGAAAAATAAATTTATTCGTAAAATTACTGGAATTAAAACTCCAATTATTGATGGAGACTGGTCTGGAACCATAACATCTCATTCAAATCATGCCAATGGTCCAATACAGATTAAGAAATTTTGCATTAAACAAACATGGACTCATCTACTTATTTATCTAGAAACAGAAACATCCGAATCTTTCAGTTTTGAGGCGTCAATGAATGTTGATGAGTTTGGAACAGCTCGAATACATTATCAATACAGAAACAAACCAAAAGATAATGCACCCGAAAGTATGCATATACATGAAGGATCAGCATCTGCAAAACTAGAAGATAAAGGAACACTTCAAACAGAGTATTACTCAGGTAGAGATCGTAATAATACAGGCTCTTTTGAAGTTAAAAAGTTGCAGTAGACTGTAACTTTTATACTCAAACCTGTGTCACTTTTGTCACTTTTTATCGCTCGACAAGGGTCGATTTGATATAATAGAAAAAGCTAAAAAAGCTTTGTGGTGCAATGAACCCTAGGGTCGCACCACGATTAGGCTCACCCTCAACAAGAAGTCTCGTTTGAAAGGAGACAAATCCCTTTTTAACCTTGAATTGCAAGGTATTTTCGGATAATGAAAGTTCTGAAAAAATTACACGCATGATTTGCTCTTTTTCGTGCGAATTCGCAAAAGACCAATATGCTGCAGTGTCTTTCAGTAGTTCTGAAATTTGGGCACACGTCCTTGAACAGGTGGAAGCTCGTGGAAAGATCTTACCTGGGGTAGAAAAGCGTACACAGGGGCGAACAGGTGGCAAGAAGGGGCTCATTATTCTTGGTATTCATGGCCACTAGTAAAGAATCTGATTTCTGTGACCAGGATTCTACTGGAACAACCGAATTATTTGTGGTACAGTATTGTCAACATAATTAATGTAAATTTAAATGAAAATTAATATGAGAAATCCACAAAAAGGTTCCATTCTGCAAATATCGTTGCTAATTATTGCGGTAGCAGTGATTGGGGTTGGAATCTACATCTATCAATCTAAAAAGTCTCCTCAAGTGGATACTCAATCTAATCCTGCTACTTCTCAGGCTGATTGGAAGATTTATAATAATAAAAAATCGGGGTATGAAATTAAATACCCGTCGGGATACGTCCTCGATGAAGTTTCTAACCCGGTGATTGAATCTGCAACAAGAGATATAACGACAATTAATTCTAACGAGGTTAGAATTGGCATTATTGCAAATAGTGATAAAAAATCCATAGACGACGAATGCAGAGATGTTTCTACATACGCACCACTGGTTCAGATCGGAAATAATAAATTCAATTTAATTGTTAGTGAAACAGCGACAACTGATATGGGAAATCCAGATAATGTATATAGAAATTACTATCTGAAAACACAGAGATCTTGTTATTTAATATCAGCAACGTATGCACCATCTTTATCTCAAAATGTTAAAGAACGTCTCAATTCAGAAATTACAGGGATTATTGCAACCTTCCGTATTAATCCAGAGGGAGTAGCGAACGAAACGAAACAACCCTCGGTATCAATTCTGACACCCACTGTGGGCACAATCTGGTCTACAAATGGGACCTTTCCAATAAAGTGGACTACTGATGGAGTTGCAGCCGACAGTCAGGGATATATTCTACTAAAAAATATTGCTCAGGGAGGAGATTACTATGTTATAGATAAAAGCGTTGCTCTGAATGGTGGGAATTTATCTAATTATGGCGGTAGTCGTAATTACACCGTGCCGTCGGAATCAACCTCGTTTCTTACAGGGAAATATTTAATAAGAATAGGTGTTGGTCGCTATGAAGACTATAACGGAACAAAAAGTGTTTATTTTGATAGCGCACCATTTGAAATTAAAAGCCCTAAATAAATTATGATGAAAAAATCTTTTATTTTTGGACTATCTCTGCTCATCATCTTTTGCTCGGTCTCCGCGTTTTCTCAGCCGAAAATAGCAGAGGCTGCTTTTCTACCTCAAGGGGTACTAGATTTCTTTGCTCGAATTGGCCTTATACATACTCAGCCTATAAATAGCTCTTTGCCTCCAACGACCATGCCGGATAAAAATCCGGGATCAGATAATTCTATACCACCGTCTCCAGTTTTAAATCGGACAACATATTCCAATAATTATTACGGTTTCTCCGTCAAAATCCCGATTGGCTGGCAATCATATGAGCGGGATGCGTCAAATAAATTCAATCCTTACATAACGGGTCATGTAAATTCTGTTTTCACTAATATCGTCTTTACGCCTACAGACATTACAACCAAGGCTGCAGAGTCAGCGTTACCGACAGACAATATCTCTATTTCTGTCAGTCCCCAGAAATATATCGATCAATCTATAAAAAATATCAATGATTATTGGAATAGTATTGATACAAGTAAAATCAAAAGGGGGGTCGGGTCCGGAGGCAGGCAAGGAATACTGCCAAAACCGTTTAGTAGATAAGCGTAAAGTAAGCGGTCAAGATCTGATCATTGCAGAAGGAATATGTTCGGGAGATACAGTGTGGAGCAAAGAAGCATTTTTCTTTTATAACAATAATTTCTTTCGCATAAATCCGTCAAAAACCGTAAGGACTTCAGACTTTAATTCATTCCTGAATAGCTTTATTTTTTCGGCAAACAATCAGCCAGGACCAAATAAAGAATCGATCACATTATTAACTCCAAATGGAGGCGAGAAACTGGTCAAGGAGCAAAAATATACTATTACATGAAAAACATTACACTTCGCGGACAATGGATCATTAAAGCATCTGTTGTAGATGTTGCTCGTATAATGACAGATTTTGAAAATCTCCCTAAGTACTTTCCAAAGGTTGCTGATTCAGTACGTATTGATAGGCGAGAAGGGGATGATCTTGAAATGGAGGCAACGGTAAAATCGTTCGGTAGAAAGTTTAAGGTTAAGATGAAAACACATATTCTTCCTGGAAAAGGATTTATCTCCGACAATGATAGCTATCAGTTTGGAACTTCAGGACATGAAGAACTCATTCTTTCTGAACACCCAGAAGGGACTTGTATAGACTATACATATCAAGTGTCAGTTCATAAGCGATGGCTTCGAATTATTGCAACCCCATTGATTAAATGGTTTTCAATGAAATTCTGGGAAAGGGCGGTTATAGGTGAATTAAGAAAGATGCTTGAGAAATAAGAGTTTATCTGTTATCTGATATACTATATCCCATATGCAGAATGTATATTTTAAGCGTGTAGCAATCGGACTCATCATTCTTGGTCTACTTGCTCTCATTTCACCTCGACATACTGTTCTCAATGCTCCCCCTAAAAATGACACCATTATCGCATTTGGAGACAGTCTCATCCGTGGTGTTGGTTCAACTACTCACAATGACTTTGTTTCAGTACTTTCTCGTAAGCTTGGTAAACCGATAGAGAACAAGGGAGTAAAGGGTGAGACTACATCTGAGGCTCTCAAACGTCTCGATGAGATACTTCAGTACGACCCTGGTACAGTTATAGTACTTCTCGGTGGGAATGATACTTTGCAAAAAGTTCCACGTACTGAAACATTTAAAAATTTAAAAATTATCATAGAACGTCTTCAATCATCGGGGGCTATGGTTGTTCTTCTTGGAATTCGTGGAGGAATATTCACTGATCCTTTTGAAGGTGATTTCAAGATACTTGCACGAGAACGACATGTGATATATGTTCCTGATGTTCTCGATGGACTTTTCGGTAATTCAAAATTTATGAGCGATGCAGTTCATCCAAATGATCTTGGATATGTCCGTATTGCAGATCGTGTGTACAGTGCTATGTATAGTTTTATGAAATAGACAAAACATCATTTTTGTGATAGTTTGATTGGTAATCAAGGTTCTTTGATTATGGGGGATAGGTATGCATCTCTCACACACAATTCGAGTACTACTCGCGCATATACGTCAGCTTGAGGAGGTTGATATGGTTAAAAGTATTATCATTGCCATGCTCTTTGTGGTCCTGGTGTTTGGGATTATTGCCCTTGATCAGAACAAAGTTGAGATTCGTGGAACAGTCGGTGTCACCAACGGTGAGGTTGTTTTCTCACTTGTGACAAATGTCACAGCGAAGGCATGTCCCATGTGGATATACCAAGAAGGATCAAATTCATTTTGGGGATTTATCAAAGTTAATCACCCAGACAAGATCGCGATGCTCAAGCATCAATTTCCGTATCAGGTCAGATCATTTGGCATCATCGGTGTGTATCACACAGACGTTCCATTCTATGTTCCGGGGAGTCGTCTGTACTGGAATGCTCGTGAGCGGAAAATGGTTCAGAACAACAACGGGCCATGCTTTGTAGTTGTTCGGGTTGATAAGGACAAAATTCACGAGTACATGCGGTATGACTGAGAGATTCATCTCGTAAAGCCCATAGCCCCCTTTGGTGGGGACTATGGGCTTTGTTGTAGAGAAATATCCACTCAGGTGCATAACTCGCCCTGTACGCTAGAAATGGTAGGAGTACAATTGTATATGAAAGACATAGGGTATATATCATGTGATATATACCCTCTATGTCAGAGTATATTAACAAAACAATAGGTCTGGAGGTTTGTATGAAGAAAATAATTCCCATCTTAACAGAAGCTGACCAGATTGGTCTTACTGTTGGTCAGATGCCAACTCGTCTTGTTGGTCAGGAGATGATTCCCGTGTTGCAGGGACTTGTGAAGAGAGTTCCTTCCGAACATATCAACAATCCATATGTACTTGAGGGACTACAGGCGACACGCATGACCTTGGACAAGGAGATCAGATTAAGCCTTGGTTGTGAACAAGGTCATCGTGCTGCTCTTAGCAAACAGCGAAGTCTGGTGATTCAGCATGAGAATCGTGTGCGAGGGGCTCTTGTCACAGGATTACCGTATATCGATCCTTCCTTCTTAGCATGGAAAAATACTGAAGGATTTCCCTTGTTTGCTGTGTATGGGATTAATAGTCCCATGGCAACCATTACCGTGAGTCGGAATGTGTCACGCTTCGCAGTATCTCAAATTCGTGATCATATTCTCCTTGTGCCAGAGTTGCCTCAATTCATGGCAGACTACTATATCGATCCCCTTATGAAGAGAACTCTCACAGCACAATTGCAGGGGAGGTGGAATGCTTCTCGAGTGATCCTCTCATCAAAGTACGAGGGATCAATGCCGAGTTCTGTTCGGGACAAGATTCGTGCATATCTCTCAGCTGAATGTGAGGTTCAGTTTGATTACTTCTTCATCATCGCCGAAGCTCCTCGATGGGAGGTGGAAAAGGTCATTCTACTTCCTGTTGGAGATCCTCTCGTGGTTGGAGTGAAGTTTAACATGATGTGGGTCATCGACTTCTATGATCTCACTTCTTCAGAACAGGTTGCACTGGAGTTGTGCAGACATTCTGGGGAAGGTATTCCTCATCAAGGAAATTGATCTGGTGTTCCAAACAATATCACTGCGTGCCAGCCTATGCACATGCAGTGATTTTTTGTTACTTTGATATACTGTCTACGTGAATATATCTAAGAGAAAATATATTAGTATATCTATCGCTGCAATCCTCCTTTTCTATGGAGGATTTGAGACTTTTGAATACAGGAAGGAAAAGATGCGAGGTAATGAAGTTATTGATCCTCATATTTCATATGAGGTTGTGAAAGTGGTAGATGGTGACACGTTTGAAATACGTATAGGGAAAAAGACTGAAAAAGTTCGTATGCTCGGTGTTGATACTCCTGAGACAGTTGATCCACGTAAAGAGGTTCAATGTTTCGGTAAAGAAGCCTCATTAAAGACAAAAGATCTTCTTTTAAAGAAGATGGTATCTCTTCAATCTGATGCTACTCAATCTGTGCGTGATCGGTATGGACGTATTCTTGCCTATGTATATCAAGGTGATATCTTCGTAAACAAGTATCTCATTGAGGAAGGGTATGCTCATGAATATACATATTCCATACCATACACACATCAACGAGAATTTAAGACAGCTGAACGTCGAGCTCGAGAATTGAAAAAAGGTTTATGGGGCGATCTCTGCTCAACAAAGGTGCCTTCTGTGAGTCTCTAATGAGCTTTGAGGAAGATATAGATATCTTCAAGGGCCTTAACAGCATCTCCTGCCGCTATATTGTTTTGATGATAGAGTCCGTCGGTGCAATCACCAGCTGCCCATATACCATCAACACTCGTTCTTTGATTACGAGGATCAGTTACTATATGATTCGATGGGGTAAGGGACACAAGGTCTTTTACAAAATATGTAGTAGGGAGGGATCCGATTTCAACAAAGATTCCCGTTGTCTTAATCTCAATATCTGTGTTTGTTGTTGTATCAGTATATACAAATGAGTTTACAAACTTCTCTCCCTTAACTTCTTTTGAAAGTGCATTTGTAATGATTTTGAAATGGGGATTTTTTGATACCGCATCGATAGTTACGGGATCAGCACGGAATTCACTTGTTCTGTTTATGAGAGTTACTGATGAGCAGTATGCAAGAAGTTGTGCCGCACTTTCAAAGGCTGCATTACCTCCTCCGATGACAACAACATCTTGTCCTGCAAACAGAGGTCCATCACATGATGCACAGTAGGTGAGTCCTTTGTGTTCAAATATATCTGCCCCAGGTACGGGTAATTTTTTTCTAAAGCTTCCTGTGGCAACAAGTACTGCTTTTGAGGTATATGTGGAAATGGTACTACCTTTCTTCGTTGTAATAGTGAATCCATCATCTGTTTTTTCAATTCTCTCACATGATTCACCTACATGTATATCTACACTATTTTTTGCATATGCACGAAGATGATTCTCAAGACTTTTTGCAAAATCTGCCCCTGATATTTTCACTGTTCCAATCCAGTTTTCAATTCCTTCTGATACAGTACTTTGACTGTTCCAATCTTTGGTAATGAAAAGTGTTTTCAATTCCTTTCGTGCAGCATATACTCCAGCTGCAACACCCGCTGGTCCCCCTCCAATGATAGTTACGTCGTATGTCATAGTGCATTGAATTGTATCATAGATTTAATTGACAAAATATATCTAGGGTGTAGGTTAGGGGAGGAGATTGTTCTCCATATGTATATAACAGGCCCTAAATAACTGGGCAAAATACAGAAAGGTTAGGTTAGTATGAGTGAAAGTGTACAAAAGTTGATTGATCGCATGGGTGATCCTTTGGGTAGTCCTGCAGATCCATTGTCCTACTATAAGAACCCGCTTTGGGGTCCTATAAAGACATTGAGCGATTTCTCACAATGGCTCGGTGAATGGGAGCGTGCGGATATGGATTATGTGAGAATGAGTCTTCTTCATGAATTGGGTGCAGACGGTAAGTATTGGACTTTTGAAGGTAAATTAACATATCTTCCTGCAATCTTTTTGTTGCAGGTTGCTGATGGGTATCTAGTATCCCCTCAGCTATCTGAAGGTGCGGTAGCTCGCCACAAGCTTAAGGTCAAAGCTTCTCGTGTCCTTGTTCACAAGGTATTTCGGGGATTAATTGATGAAAGGAGATGGGCTGAAGACTTATTGGTGGAAGATTCAAAGCCTAAAAGGCTAGACCTCGCTCACTTTTTTAAGATGCTGTTCTGGTTCTTCCGTCACAATGGTCAAGGGGGAATATGTAATTTCCCAGCGAAGAAGTACATTAAACCCGATGACAGGGAATTACTTATTATGAAGGATTTTCTACGCTCTTTTGCGAAAAATCCCTTCAGGGAAGGAGAGACCAAAGCATTCCTACCTTACATTGAGGATTGCGTGAGAATCCTCGATCATATTGGTTGTTTAAAAGATTACGTCAGTATTGAAACTTTTGAAAAGTATCCCCCATCAACGATAGAGATCTTTCGAAAGGTTGCTTGTTCTGGTTTTTCGTGTGATCTCGGAACAGCACCCCTTACACAAGCTCTGTATGAAGGGAGGGAGAGTGCCCAATTGATTCTCCTTCATGGGATCAGGACAGGACAGATAGTTTTGGGGAAAGTTGCTTCAGTATAAGTCCCTGTCTGTAATGATTCAGCAAATCAAAACCCCCCGACATAATCGGGGGGTTCTTTCTATTTCAATTTCGATCTTCGGAGGAATGCTGGTACTGGTCCCCAGTCATCATCGTCTTCTTGTATATCATTTTTTAACTCTCGCTTCTCTTCGATTTTTTCTTTCACAGGAGGAGGTGTTTGCTGTGATACTGAATTAAAGATTCGTCCTCGAGGAGCTTCTTCCTTTGGCTTTATATCCGGATGAGGAGTGAAGGTTGAGGGTCGGGGTTGAGGTTGAGATACGGGTGTTGATTGAGGTACAGGTTGTCCCCCGAATGTTCCCTCAGGGAACCCTGCTGCAATGACAGTGATCTTAACTTCATTCTTCTTTAGCTTGTCATCACGTACGGTACCGAATATAACTTTTGCTTGAGGGTCAACTGATTCGGTAATGACCTTAGCAGCATCTTGAATTTCAAACATGGTAAGATCTTCACCTCCTGCGATAGAGAAGAGAACACCCTTTGCTCCATGAATTGATACATCAAGAAGAGGTGAGTTAATTGCAAGCTTAGCCGCTTCGATTGCTCGGTTTTCTCCAGATGCCGATCCAATACCCATAAGGGCAGATCCAGCACTTTCCATAACTGTTCGTATGTCGGCGAAGTCTATGTTGATGAGTCCTGGGGTCGTGATGAGGTCTGAGATACCTTCAACAGCTTGTCGAAGTATTTCATCACACATTGAGAATGCATTCTTTACTGTTGTATTCTTGTCGATTGTAGAAAGAAGACGGTCATTGGGAATGACGATAATGGCATCAACTTCTTTACGAAGTTCTTCGAGAGATCCATCCGCTATCTTCGATCGCTGTTGTCCTTCAAAGAAGAATGGTTTTGTAACAACAGCAACGGTAAGGGCACCAAGTTCTTTTGCGGTACGAGCTACAACAGGACTTGCTCCACTTCCTGTTCCTCCTCCAAGTCCACACGCAACAAATACCATGTCTGCACCTTTGAGAGCTTCTTGAACTTCTTCCTTAGTTTCTTCAACAGCACGTTTTCCCATTTCAGGGTTCATTCCTGTACCGAGACCGCGGGTAAGATTTTTTCCTATATGTATTCGCTTCTTCGCAAGAGAGTGATGGAGATCTTGAGCATCAGTGTTAATTGAAATGAAATCAACCCCCTTTACTTTCGAATTGATCATGTGATTCACTGCGTTCTTTCCTGATCCACCGACTCCGATAACTTTAATGCGGGCGAATGCTTCTATATCTGGGGTAATATTAGGCATGGGTACATAATACCAGAGCGCTTTAAAAAAAGAAAAGGGTTGACAAATGCTGTCTCTAAAGCCTCAATGATGTTATGGAAGAAATTGTTTAAACCAGGTAACAACAGCTTTTTTGATACTTTGAAATATTCGATTACTTGAATCGAGAGGAATATCTTCATCAGCATGTGATCCAAAAATGCAGAGTCCATAAGCAACTGCCCATGTTGAATCTTTGAAACTCTGTTTCTCTCCTGTGCCGATATTGAGAGATCCAATACGTGAAGGAAGACGTAAATATGCTTTTGCTAATTCTTCAATACTTGTGAGTCCAGATCCACCACCGGTAATGACAATACCTGCAGGTAGAAGACCATTTCTTCCAATTTTTTTAAGATGAGCTTCAATGAGTTCAAAAATATCTGAGAGACGAGCTGAAACTATTTCCTCAAGCTTCTTACGAGGATATGAACTTCCAGTAATCGCTCCAATCTTTATCTGCTCAGCTTCTTCAAGGGGAACCTTGAGTCCAAGAGCTATATCATTCGTAATATCAGTTGACCCTATAGGGAAAATTTCGAGTGATACGGGTACATTGTTTTCAAAGACGGCAATTGATACAGTTTCAGCTCCGATATTGGTTAGGACACATCCTGCAACTTTCTGTGATTTAGTGAGAGTTACAAGACTTGCTGCAATGGGTGATGCCATAACATCCTGAACTGTAATTCCCGCTTCTTCCACTGCTTGTATGATATCGTTGAGGTGATGCTCAAGGCAGGTGACATACAATGTCTTAACCTCCAGCTTGCTTCCTCGCATACCCTCAGGTTTTCCAAGAGCCATTTTTCCATCAATTTTGTACTGAAGGGGAATGCTATGGATAATTTTTTTGTTGAGTGATGCTGTTGTAGGAATATCTTTCTCACACTGTTCTTGAACTTTCTTGATATCAAGTGATGTGATCTCAAGATCTGCGCGAGTAATGATGACAGAGCTTGTCGATGTAATACTTCCTAATCCAATACCTCCCACTGAAACAAAGGCTTTCTTAACTTTAACCCCAGCACGTTCTTCAGCTTGTGAGAGTGCTTGTTGAATACTCTCAACAACATCGTGAATATTGACGATGTATCCATGGCGAAGTCCACGAGATTCTGCACTACCCACTCCAATGATACGGGGAAACCCTCTTTCATTTCTTTCATCACCATGCGCAATAACTACCTTGATGTGATAGGTACCGATATCAATTCCTGTTAAGATTGGTCGTGACATATGAGCAAAGCTCATATACCGAATTGGTTTCGGAAACGAGCTTCAATACTCTCCATTGTACTACCATGATCGAATCCTTTCAAATGCACAAGACCGTGGATAAATAGGAAGGCAAAGAAATTTTCATATGATCGGTCAAAGTTACGTGCTTCATGACGAGTCATTTGAGGATTGATATATATTTCTCCAGCATCTTTTCCAAGAGGAAAACTGAGGATATCAGTGGGAACATCTTTATCTCGATATTTCTTATTAAGTTCCTGTATCTTTTTCTTTGAGACAATGGTTACTGATAGTTCGTAGTTTTTACCGAGTACAGCATCTTTCATCTGAGCAAAAGCCAAGCGAGGGAGCTTGGCTTTTGTGGTGTTTATTATTTCAAATGCATCACCTTGCATGAAAGTCTATTTTGAGAATCGAGATGTCTTTTCAGTCATCTTTCCCATTTTGATGAGATTCTGAATTTCTGCCTTTCGAGCGAGAGTTTTCAATGTCTTCATCTTAACCTTGTATGAAGAAAGCTGGCGCTGATTATATCGGAGACTTCGAACACGGGGAAGAACTCCTGCTCCCTGTACACGCTTCGTAAATCGTCGAAGTGTTCCGAGGCTATTTTCAGTACCGTTTCTTGTGATTTCTACGTTTATCATAGTGGGTATTATACTATCACGCCCCCTCTTATTTTTCAAGCTTTTTCATATATGCAGGCAATTCTTCAAGAGAAACTATATCCTGTGCATGGGTTGTATTGTTACGTACTATGACGCTTTTCTCCACCGCTTCTTTCTTTCCCATAATGAGGGCATAGGGAATCTGATGCTTTTCAACTACTGATACTTGAGCCCCGAGACGATCACGGGCAAGAGAAACATGAAGTGGTATCTTTACTTTTCGAAGACTTTCGATGACAGAGAGACTGAGGAGCTTTGATTCGAATCCAAGTTGAACAAATGATGCAAAAGGTTCCTTTGTTTTCTTTAATTCTTTTCTAAGTTCGGGATGAGAACCTTTTACAAGTATGGACATTCCTACACCTTGTACCTCACGTTTCTGTCCAACCTTCTTTGCAAGTCCGTCATATCGAACCCCTATAGCAAGTATCTTAGGTTCTTTAGATTTCTTGTCATGATTAAGGTTAATTATGGAGAATATGGTCTCAGTGCAGTATTTTCGATTTCCAATGAGATGATGATTGATACGATATTGAATACCAAGTGATTCAAGATACTCGAGAATTTCCTTGAAATGAATACGACTTGCCTCAGAAAGAAAGTCCATTGATCGTGGAGCTTCTTCATTTATCTTCTTGCACTTCTCATTCTGACATCCAAGAAGTTCAAAAGGATCTTTCTTGAGAAGTTGTCGACACTCTGCATGCATAGTATTTATATGCTTTCGATAGTAGTTGGTGAGGTCTCGAGTGTATCGATTGATTGAATCTTTGTCACCAATACTATTGATTTCAACACAAATATTTTCATATCCTTCTTCTTTGAGTATCTGTCGAGATGTTTGAATGAGAAGTGCTTCAGCAATACTTCGTGAAGGACCAATGATTTCAATATCACAGTATCTATGATATGCACTTGCAATCTTCTTGATTGATCCCTTGAAAGGTTCTTTGAAATACAGCATTACTGGCTGAGGTTGGCTAAACATACTTTCTTCGGTATACATACGAAGAAGAGCAACCTTCTCCTCTACGTGGAGAGGAAGACGTAGTTTTGCATCCTCTTCATCATCAATGAAATCAAGTTCAAGAAGGCCTTTTGAACTATCAAGGTCAATTTTCTTAATTTCAGGACTTTGATGAGGAATGAAACCGTAATACAGTGCTATCTCTCCTATTTTATCAAGGTGTTTGAATTCCCGTGAAGATGGTTTTTGATTAGCTGGATTTTTTTTCATAAAAGTAGATGAGTTAATTACCGGACTCATTCATGGATACAGTACCGGGGAATATAGCTGTCTTAGAGAGGGGGAGAAGTCGTACAAGTGGTCGCCCTATAATCATATTTCTTTCAAGTGGTCCCCATATACGTGAATCAGAACTCTCTGCTCGATTGTCTCCCATAACGAAGTATTCTGTTGATCCAAGCTTGATACTAAAGCTATCACTTGATCTATGCTCAGGATCGATATATGTTTCGTCTAATGTGATCCCTTCAGGGTGTTCTTTGTTTGTAATTGTTGGTATTCCTGATTTCAATGTGACAGTTTCTCCTGGTAACCCTATGATTCGCTTAATGAAGAAGGTACTAGGGTCTCGAGGATATCGTAGGATGATGACGTCTTGACGTTTCGGATCTTCAAAACGATATGATACTTGATCAACAATGAGATACTGTCCTGTTTTGAATGTTGGATCCATTGAAGCGCCATTCACAATGAATGGTTGAGCGATGAACATTCGTAGAGGAATTATGATTGCAAGAGCAATGAGCGTAAATTTAGTAATTTCTTTTAGAAAATTTTCTTTTTTAATCTCAGGTTGAGGATTTTTTTCTAAAATTTCAGGATTCATTGCATCAATTGTAGTATGGATACTCGTTTGACACAAGATTTTTACTCATGGCATACTAGTGATATGACATACATAATTGCAGGTTTGGGAAATCCAGGTGAGGAGTATACACATACACGACATAACACGGGAGAAATGTTTCTTCGTACTCTTGCTGAAGATGATTTTTCTTTTGAAAAGAAAATACATGGAGAAATTTCTCATATCAAGGTAGGGAAGGAGAAAGTTACACTCGTCTTTCCTCATACATTCATGAACAATTCAGGAAAGACTCTTGCTTCGATGATTAAAAGTGTAAAGGCTGCAGAAAAACTCATTGTCATCTATGATGATTTCAATCTTCCTCTGGGGAAAATACGTATTTCATTTGATAGGAGTTCGGGTGGACATAATGGTCTTGAATCAATTATAAAATCATTGAAAACTCAAGCTTTCATTCGTATTCGAATTGGAGTTGCTCCTCAAAATTCAGAAGGGGGTGCCAAGGTTCCTCATGGTAATGACAAGATTGAGAAATTTATCCTCGGATCTTTTAAAGATGCAGAGGTGAAAGAGCTCAAGAAGATATCTAAAATACTTCCTGAGATTATCACCACTATCATTAAGGAAGGGAAAGAGAAGGCGATGAGTGTCTACAATGCAGGGTAATACAAAAAAGACCCCTCTTCGGGGTCTTTTTTGTATCTGTATACCTATTTCTTCTCACCAGTAAATGACAATGCCATTTTCTGCTCTTTTACATCAAAGAGTGTGATTTTGAAATTGTATGACTTACCAAGTTCAAGAGATTTTCGAAGTTTTTCTTCAGAACCAAATTCTGAGATATGAACAAGACCTGCGATTCCTTCTTCAATTGAAGCAAGTGCTCCATGCTTGTTGAATCGGATAACAACTCCTTGTACAACCATATCCTTCTTGTATTTCTTTCCAGCTTCAACCCAAGGATTTTCCTTGAGGGCCTTAATTGAGAGAGATACCTTTCCTTCCTTGATCTCGATAATCTTTACATTAACTTTCTGACCTACCTTGAAGAGAGCACGAGGATCTTCAACAAGTGACCAGTCAATTTCTGAGATATGAACAAGACCTTCAAGTCCATCTTCAATCTTTACGAATACTCCGAAGTCTACAATACCAGTAACTGTTCCTTGAACCTCATCACTAACCTTGTATTTTCCGATAATTTTCTCCTTGTCCTTAAGTTCTGGACTCTTTTCAGAGAAGATGAGCTTACCTTCCTTTGGAATTGCAGAGATGATAGATACTGAAATCTTTGTACCTACAAGTTTCTTCAATTCTTCGAGAATCTTGTCCTTGTCTCCATCAGCAACACGTGGATAGTGTTCTGTCTTAAGCTGTGATGCAGGAAGGAATCCTGAAATTCCTTGCCACTGAATGATGAGTCCTCCTTTGTTTGCTTCAACAACAGGGAGTTCGAGGATACTCTTGTTCTGTATTGCAACTTCTGCCTCACTCCAGATGAGAGCTTGTCGAGCTTCCTTAAGAGAAAGTTCGATGTATCCTTCTGGATTTTCAGTATCAACTACCTTTGCAGCGATAATATCTCCAACATTGATTTTCTTGATGATATCTCGTGCAGTGAGGTATTCACGTCCGTAAATGATACCTGTTCCAATTGGAGCAAGGTCAATATAGACAGCTGATTTTTCAATATTAATAACAGGTCCTTCAACGAGATCTCCTATGATAGGGGGATTCTTTGAGTCGTTGAGGATTCGGTCCATTGCTGTATCCAACTTAGGAGCAACAGGAACCTTTTCTTTCTTTACTTTCTTTTCTTCAACAACAGTTTCTGTTGCTTCAGTGTCTTTAGAAAGAAGCTTTTCTTTTAATTTCTTTAACATATGTATATGTATCTACGGTCCGCTTTTTATTAATAATGATAATGTGCGGTTTTAGCGTAGATATGGGTTATTAAACGGTATGAAGACCGTGAGGTGTACTATAGTATAAAAAGGGTCTTTTGTCTATTTCACCCTCATTGCCACTACCCAGAAGTTTCGTTTGAATGATTTCCCTTGAAATTGAGTATAGTGAGTTTCTTTGTCCATGTAGAGAATATCAAAAAGGGGAGTGTAGAGATTGATAAAATCATCTTTTGAAAACACACGTTCAGTAAGACCAATTCCAGGCATAATATAGGTATCATATTCTTTCCCTGGAGATGTTTTTAAGAGATTCTTTGCATTTGTATCCCCATCTTTACATAATGCCCGTACGAAGAAATATCCCCCATGTTTAAGAACTCTCTTTACCTCATGTATGTATACATTACGCTCTTCTTCATTGAGAGAATTTGATGAAGTTACATCAAGAACGATATCAAATGTCTCATTTTTGAAGGGTAATATTTTTCCAATACTTTGATGAAGATATATTCCTTCAGAAAGTAGGTTTCGCGCATAACTAAGTGCTGTTTCGGATATATCAATACCTACTACTTTGTTTTCAAATCCTTGTTCTGATATATAGAGACTGTTTTTTCCATTACCACAACCAAGATCAAGAATATCTTTATGTGAAAGTTCTACCCCACATTCTCTCCGTAGATATCGAGTGAAATCTTTGACGCATTGTGCTGGTACTGTACTTAAACTTACCAATTGAGGCTGTGTATATTCTTTTTCCCAAATATGTTCTTGCATGTACTTAACGATACCATATTTTTCTGTTACAATGGCCCCATCTATGATAATTACATATTTCGGAGGAGAATTTTTTAAAGTTCAGTTCGGAGATACAACTCTTGCGTTTAATCCCATTTCAAAAGAGTCACAACTTAAATCAAGTCGCTTTGGTGCAGATATTGTTCTGAAAACTGCTCATCATGGTGATTTCAATGGTATTGATCAGGTAACTCATGGTGACAAGAAGCCATTTGTCGTAGGAGGTCCGGGTGAATATGAAGTAGGTGGTGTGTTCATTAAAGGACTTCCTTCAGAATCTCACTATGGTGGTTCACATCTCATTAATACAATTTACACAGTTTCTCTCGAGAATATGAACATATGTTTCCTCGGGGCTCTTGATACTCCAGAGCTTAAGGCAGAAACAATTGAGGCTCTTGATGAAATTGATATCCTTTTCGTCCCTATCGGTGGTGAGGGCGTACTTGAACCTGCGAAGGCGTACAAGCTTGCAGTGTCTCTTGAACCTAAGATTATCATCCCTATGCATTATGGAGATGTTGGCGTGAGTGATGCTCTCAAGGTATTTCTTAAGGAAGCTGGTGAAAATCCAGAATCATTACCAAAACTCACTCTCAAGAAGAAAGATCTCGAAGGTAAAGAAGGTGATGTGATTGTTCTTGATTCATCGAAAGAGTAGTCTGTGATATACTTTAGTATATATTCAGTATGAACAACTATATTGAAAATCTAAAGACAAAACCACCTCATATTCGAAAGCGTTTTGCTCTTCTTGTTTCTTCGGGATTTACTCTCCTCATTTTTGCTGGATGGGTCATGTCATATACCGTTCAACCTCAAGCTATCGTTGCTCAAGGTAAGGCAAAGATTGAAGCTCCTGTTTCTTCACTCACCGCTTCAGCTATCGATGTCTTTAAAGATATTAAGCGAATTTTCTCTAGTTCAAATGAAGTTGAATATTCTTCTAATGCTCTTGAGGTTGTAGGAGGTGATGAGAGATAGTTCTTGATACATGTCAATGACATCTCTATCTATTTTTGATATACTTCCCCTATATTTATTACAAAATTACCACAATTCTTAAAGACCTATGGCTAAAAAAGAACCTGAAATCAAAGCTGAATCAGAAGCACGAGACCCTTCCCTAGGAATTGTTGCCCGAAGTATTACGACAGAAATGCGAGAGTCATATCTCGACTATGCCATGTCTGTTATAACGGCACGAGCACTTCCTGATGTTCGTGATGGTCTTAAGCCTGTTCATCGTCGTATTTTGTATGCTATGCATGAGAAGGGACTTACTTCTTCTGCAAAATTCCGTAAATCTGCCGTTGTGGTTGGAGATGTACTTGGTAACTATCACCCTCACGGTGATGTTGCGGTTTATGATTCTATGGTTGGTATGGCGCAAGATTTTAAGATGAGATATCAGCTCATTCAAGGTCAGGGAAACTTCGGTAATATAGACGGAGATCCTGCTGCTGCAATGCGATATACTGAGGCAAAGATGTCTCGTATGTCAGCTGATCTCTTGAGAGATATTGAAAAGGAGACTGTTGATTTTCGTCCTAACTATGACGGTACTCGTCAAGAACCTACAGTACTTCCTACAGCTGTCCCTAATCTTCTTCTCAATGGAACTCTTGGTATTGCTGTTGGTATGGCAACAAATATTGCACCTCATAATCTCGGTGAAGTTATCGATGCAACTATGCATCTCATTGATAGCAAGGAATCTACGACTGAAGATCTCCTCAAGTTCATAAAAGGCCCCGATTTTCCTACCGGAGCTATTATGTATGGAGAGAAGGATATTCAACATGCATATACAACAGGACGAGGTGGTATTGTTGTTCGAGGTGAAGCTGAGATTGTAGAAGACAAGAAGGGACAGTATCAGATTGTCATTACTTCCATACCATACCGTGTAAACAAAGCTGAACTCATTATGAAGATTGCTGATCTTGTACGAGACAAGGCAATTGAAGGTATTAGAGGTCTTCGAGATGAATCAGATAAAGAGATGCGAATTGTGATTGATTTGAAGAACGGAGCTCATCCAGAGAAAGTTCTTAATTTCATTTACAAACATACTCAACTCGAAGATACATTCCATGTGAATATGGTTGCACTTGTTCACGGTGTTCCTCAGACCCTCTCTCTTAAATCTATACTCGAAGAATTTGTAACTCATCGTATTGAGGTTGTTCGACGTCGAACAGCATATGATCTACGTAAGGCAGAGGAACGAGAGCATATTCTTCTCGGTTTGAAGAAAGCTCTTGATCATATTGATGAAATCATAACGCTCATTCGGGGTTCAAAAGATGCAGTTGAGGCTCATGCGAATCTCATGAAGAAATTTAAATTTTCTGAACGACAAGCAACTGCTATTCTTGAAATGCGTTTGCAGAAACTTGCTGGTCTTGAAAGAAAGAAAGTGCTTGATGAATTGAAAGAAGTTCAAGAACTCATTGAGAAGCTCAAAGAAATTCTTGGTAGTGAAAAGAAAGTTCGAGGTATCATTAAAGATGAATTACTTGAAATTAAAAGTAAATTTTCTGATGAACGTCGTACAAAACTCATTCGTCATGGTCTTAAGGATTTCAATCCTGAAGATCTCATTGCTGATGAGGAAAGTGTACTTGTCCTCACTAAAGGAGGGTATATTAAGCGAACAAATCCTGATGAGTACAGGAAGCAAAAGCGTGGTGGAGTTGGGGTGGTAGACCTTGATACCAAGGAAGAAGATTTCATTACACATCTTGTGTATGCAAGTGCACACAATGATCTTCTCTTCTTTACTGACAAGGGTAAGGCATATCAGATAAAAATGTATGATGTACCTGAAGGTAAGCGTGCTACTCGAGGTAAGTCTGTTATGAATTTCCTCTCACTCTCAGAAGGTGAGAAGATTACATCAATTCTTCCTGTTCCTAAGAACAAGAAAGAAGCTGAGGGTCTTGCTTTGATGATGGTTACTCGAGATGGTACGGGAAAGAAATCAGCATTTTCTCACTTTAAAGATGTACGTCGTTCTGGACTTATCGCTATTACACTCGATGGTGGTGATGAACTTATCTCAGCATCCTTTGTATCGAAAGATGATACTGTAGTTATCGCAACACGTGATGGTCAGTCAATTCGATTTGAAGAATCTGATGTTCGTGAAATGGGAAGAAATGCTGTTGGAGTTCGTGTTATAAAGCTTGGAAAGGGTGATGTTGTTATCAGTGCTGATGTTGTTTCAAAGGATGCAAAAAATCCAGCTTTCTTCGTGATGGGTGAAAATGGCTATGGTAAGAAGACAGCTCTTGAAGAATACAAGACACAGAATCGAGGAGGATCAGGAATTCTTACCATGAATGTTACCTCAAAGACAGGACCACTTATGGCTGCTCGTGTTGTTACTGATGATGTTGAAGAAATTGTTGCTATGTCGAAGAAGAGTCAGGTTATCCGTGTTGATGTAAAAGAAATACCAATGCTCGGTCGTTCAACTCAGGGTGTACGGGTTATGAAGCTTCGAGATGGGGATTCACTTGCAAGTCTTATTTGTCTCTAGATTTAGTTCTGTGAACAAATATTCTAGCCCCGAATCAATCTAGGGGTTATAATGTACTCATGTTTTCTGATCCACAAAAAAATATAGCAGAACTCGGTGTTGTAGATGGTATGAAAATTGCTGATCTCGGTGCTGGTTCTGGTTTCTATACCATAGAAGCTGTAAAGAAGGTTGGTTCTCGAGGTATGGTATATGCCATCGATGTTCAACAAGATCTTTTGAGCAAGCTTAAAAACTCTGCTGCACTTGTTGGTCTAAGAAATATTGAAATTATTTGGGGAAATATTGAAAAAATTGGTGGGACCAAGCTCCGTGAGTCCTTGGTTGATAGGGTTGTGCTCTCCAATACACTTTTTCAAGTTGATGCTAGTGATCGAGATAATTTGGCTTTAGAGATAAAGCGTATACTTAAATCTGGTGGTAAGCTTATGGTTATCGACTGGGAAACAGGTAGTCCATTAAGTCCTAAGACACTTGTTCCACGTATGCTTGCAGAGGGGATTTTTCAAAAAGTTGGATTACAACTTGAAAAAACATTTGATGCTGGTGACCATCATTATGGAATTATATTAAAAAAACCATGAGTAAATTTCAATTCTTTGTTATAGGGTTCTTTAGTCTCTGTATTGTTATCGGGGTCGTTCTCTTTGCTTCATACAAGGGAAAATCACAAGAGGTTGTATACAAACCTATTACTGTATGGGGAACTATGTCATCAGATGTATTCGATTCGTTTCTCCAGACGATGAATTCAGAATTAGCTCAACCTGTAAGTGTGACATATACAGAAATACCCCAAGCTTCTTTTGACAAGACATTCATTGAATCCCTCGCACGTGGACAGGGCCCTGATGCAGTTCTTCTTCCTCAGGATACTTTGTATCGGCATAAGGACAAGATTATAACAATCCCCTATACAGCTCTCACTCAGAGGGATTTTCAAAATACCTTTATAGAACAAGCAGAACTATACCTTGATACCAATGGTATTCTTGCCATTCCTTTCACTCTTGATCCTCTTGTTATGTATTGGAATCGTGACATATTTACCAATGCAGGTATTGCAACATTTCCCAAATACTGGGATGAATTAATACAGGCGGGAACAAAGATAAATCAGAAAGATGTTAATTCCAATGTTCGTCGCTCAGTAGTTTCGCTTGGTGAATTTGTAAATGTTGCCCATGCTCGAGAAATACTCGGTGCACTTCTTCTACAAGCAGGAAATTCAGTGACTCAAAAGAAATTTCAAACAGGGGATACTTCATTTACCCTCGAGAGTGCTTTTGACACGAGTTCACCTATGTTACGAGAAGCAGAACAAGCTGTTACTTTCTTCACTAGATTTTCAAATCCACGAAATCCTGAATATTCTTGGAACAGATCACTCCCTAATTCAAAGAGTGCTTTCTTGTCAGGACTTCTTGCTACATACATAGGGTATGCATCAGAGTTTCCTGATATTCGAGAAAAGAATCCTAATATTGATTATGATATTGCTGCTCTACCACAAGCACGAGGTGCAAAGAACAGAACATCATATGGACTTATGTATGGATTTTCAATTGTACGAAGTACAGCGGATGCTAACAATGCGTATAGTATCTTGAGTCAATTGATAACTCCAAATGCTCTCTCTCAATTTACTAAGATTTCATATTTGCCACCGGTACGAAGAGATATGATTTCAACAGGAACAACTGATCCATACCTCTCAATATTCTATGATTCTGCACTCATTTCAAAAGGATGGCTTGATAGTAATAACGCAACAACATATTCTGTGTTTAAAAATATGATTGAATCTATTACAAGTGGAAAAAAGGAAATATCAGAAGCTATACGTGATGCAGGGGATGAGCTTAGCATATCACTACGAAATATATAATTATGAAAAAAATACTCCTTTCTCTCATACTTATCTCTCAGTTCATGGCTTTTACTCCAGTGCATGCAGCCCTTGATTACAGTGGTTTGGTTAAATGTGATGGGGTAGTTACTCCAGGAGAAGCAGGGCGTACACGTAAGTGTGATTTTACTGCACTTGTGGACATGATTAATTCTCTTATAAAGTTGATATTCATGCTCTCTATTCCAATCTTTGTTGCTATTTTTGCATATGCAGGTTTCCTCTATATGAAGCCTAGTTCGGGAGATCGAGAAAAAGCTAATTCTATGTTGTGGGCTGCACTTAAGGGATTTGTTATAATGCTTATGGCCTGGTTTATCGTGTATACACTCATGAGTTGGGTGATAGATCCTCTATTTAAAGGGGCTACTACATTTATTGGAGAAAATAAATAATTATGAAAAAATATATTGCACAATGTTTGATTATCATAAGTCTCCTTATAACGGGTACTGTTGCATATGCACAAGCTCCTGGTGTTGGATCGGGCAATACAGCTCGTCCAGGAACTGGTACAGGTAATGTACCAGTGTCTCCAAGTCCTTCAAGTTCCCCTGTTCAAAAAGTATCAACTCTCCAAAATCCTATAAAGGTTAAAAATATTCGTGATGCTATTTTTCTTGCTGTTGATATTGCTATATACATAGGTATTATCTTTGCCACCCTTGCCATCATTTATGTTGGTCTTAAATTCATCCTAGCTCAGGGAAAGCCAGAAGAAATTTCCGATCTTAAGAGTTGGTTCTTCTATATAATTATTGGATTAGCTGTTCTTCTCAGCTCCAAGGTTATTGTTGAGATTATAAAGAATACATTGGTAGATGCTGGTGTAACAAAGGAAGAAATTTGGAAACCAAATTAATTAAACATATTATGAAATCATTTTTTACAAAATCATTACCACTTACATTATTCGCTCTTTTGCCACTAACCACTTTTGCAGCAGAAAAGAGAACTCTACGAGATCTTGTTGAGCTTGTTCTAAAGTATTTCAATATAGCCATTATCCTCATTATAGGTCTCGCAGTTGTTATGTTTGTCTGGAATGTGTACAAGTATTTTATCGCAGGAGGTGACAATGCTGAGAGCAAGAAAGAAGCTGGGCTCTATGTTATGTGGAGTGTTATTGGATTCTTCGTCATTCTTTCTTTCTGGGGTCTTGTTGCGATACTTACGAATACCTTTAAGCTGGAGAATTCAATACCCTCAGGTTTCTTTGGAACTTTCAGGAGTTCAGGATCGAGTGGTAATGTATTTCAACCTAATAACATTCAATGGCAACAGGGAGTTAATAATCCTGTAGGTAATCAAGGGGTTAACAATCCAGTTGGTAATCAGGGTGTTAACAATGACCCCGCCGATCCTTATGGAATTGGAGGGCGTTAATTCTGTCCACAGGACTTGTTGTATATATAAAACTGTATTGGTACAATAAGGGAGTATTATTTGATTATTATATAAACATTTTTATGAAGAAACTCATTGCACTCGTTCTCTCTTTCATGCCTTCTTTGGCTTTTGCTCAAGCTGTTAACAATATACCCCAACAAGTGGGCAATAAAATTACTGATATAAATGGTGTTGTTTCAACAGCCACACGAATTGGAAATGTTGTCGTTGCTCTTGCGATTTCATTCGCAGTAATTTGGATCATTGTAAGTGTCGTTCGATTCTTTATTGCTGGTGATGGTGAGGAAGCTAAGCAGAAAGGAAAGGATGCTATTATCTATGGTGTTATTGGACTATTCCTCATTCTCTCTATCTGGGGACTTGTATTCATTCTTACAAATACATTTAAGACAGAGAATCAGGTGCCTAATAATATAAATGGAGGAAGTTCAGGTATCGTTCCTTCAAATATCCCACAAATCTAGTCTATCAATGTCTTGGATGCCATCTCTCATTAACATAGTTCACGCTCAGAGTGTTGATGCAAAAGTAAATTCAGTAATTGGAAAGATTGTAAGCAATATTGTCTATCCAATTATCACTGTTATGTTTGCACTCGCTTTCGTGATGTTCGTATGGGGGGTACTCAACTTCTTTAGGAGTGGAGATGATCCTGCTGCTCGTGAACAAGGTCAGAAACATCTATTGTGGGGAATTGTCGGTATGGCTATTATGGTATCCGTATTCGGCATTATACGCCTTGTGGCAAGTAGTGTAGGACAGTCATCTGCTCTAGGGTTTTAAGGTAATGTGAAGCTGTGTGGGAAAAGAATAAAGGGAGGGGCTGTGAGGCCCTCTCCCTTTTTTGTTATTTCTCAAATGTCCTGAATCGAAGCGGGGCACTGTCTACCCACTTACTCGGGATCATTCTAAAGGAAATCTTGTAGATTCCTTCACCAAGTTGTGGACTGTTCGTCCAGTTGTTGGTGTAAACGACAGAGTCGTTTACGACGATGAGGTAGTCAACCGCACCCTGAACTTGAAAGTTGAATCCTTCGCGTGCAGGGTCTATCCTGATATTTGTCCACCTGTCTGGACTAATCTGGTACCCCTTCACAGAGCGCTTGTAGTCACCCCAGAAGTACAGAATGAGAATTACGAGACCAATTCCTATGATTATCCATTTCTTTTTTTTCATTTTCCTATTCCTCCACCAGCGATGACTAATCTGTCCTTAGGAGCTCCTCGGAACTCTTGAATTAGCCCATCATCGGTTCTTTGCTCTTCAAGTATGTCCTTTCGAGCCTGTTCAAAGGAGGGGATCGGCTGTTGTTTGCTAGGTTCTACCCCCTCATTCATCTTCTTTATAGCTGCTATCCTTGCAAGAACCCGACTTGCTAACGCATCTGCACTGAGCGCTTTCTGCTCAGCTTCGATTGTCTTCTTATCCTTGATAAGACTGAGGTTGAACTTTGTTATTACAAATCCTAGCCCCCTTAGATCATTTGTCTCGTTGCTGTCACCTCGGATTCTTCCGCAGGCTTTGGCTAAAACATCTCCTTGAAGCTGATGTTGCCTTCTTACAACTTCGTCGACGGTTCTGTCCGCGACGGTTTCTTGAAGTGCTGCCCTAATGGCGTCATCTATCAATTTAAGGGCGCCGTCATATCTCCCGGCATCATCAAATTCTCCAAGAGTGGTTCCACTTGAGGCGTCGGGTTTGATTCCAACTTCGAATTTACCCTCAATGGCCCCAACCTTACACTGAACAGATTTCAGTTCGTATGGTTTTTCCTCAATTTTGATGGGGAATTCAATGACATCGACTATCGGTTTTAGAAGGAATACTAATCCTTCTTGTGTGTACGGAGTTCTTTTTCCGAGGAAAGATATTACCCCAACCGTACGGGGTGAGTCCTCGAGGATCCGAATGTTTAGGGTAATTAAGCCCACAATTCCACCGCATATAACTGCGAGGACTATGTGTCCAGTGAGAGCAAAGGCCCCCATCAAGACAATTGTTCCGATGAAAAACATCAGAAGTGTAAAAGAATACGGATTTTTCATATTTTCGACAAATGTTTCTACAGGTTTTCAAAGATCACATGATCTTTACGATACTGTATTCTGAGTATGATGATATCATGTTTTGTGTATAAAGTCAATAGTATTATTTTCTGTTTGTAAATGAGGCGATTATTGCTCATATATGAGCTTTTTGGTCCATATTAAAAAGAAAAGGGGGCGACATCGTATTGATGTCGCCCCTTTGTTGGAGTTTCTATTCCTTCAGGAAGTAAAGAATCTGGCAGAGCTCCTTCTCTCCAGCTTCACATACACTTTCAAGGGACCTTTGTCGTCCTTGCGATTCCTGATACGGAAGGTCTCACCGTTAGTGAACCCTGATCCTGTTGGAAGACCTGTGACAGGAATTCCGTCTATCGCGTAATCAGGTCTACGCTCGAATGGATCAAATCCAGGCTGAGCCCGCCATCCTTGTGGAACGAAGAATTCTGCATCTTCGCCATACTTGAGAACAAACTCAAGTATTTCAACCGACTCATCCCCAACTCTTGCATTCACATTTTGACGCAAGATTATGTTGGTTGACGGTGGAGTGTTTGTCGGCCAAAGAGACCGTTCTTTCGAATCGTCTCGATGGTTGTAGTTGTTGATGATCGACTGAACATTAATGACATTGCTGTTCCCAATGTCACCGAACGTTGTGATCTGACTTCCGCTTCCTCCTCCACTCCCACTTCCTTTGTTAATGACATTGGTTAAAAGTCCAGAGATAGGAGGATCGTCATTCACCTCATCCACTTTAGTTCCCCTGTTAACCCACCAGATTATTCCGCCAATCAATACAGATACAATCAGGGCAATACCCAAATAGGGCAACGCTTGAAGGACTCCTTTTTTCAGAGATTCATTGACCCCTTCATTAATATGGAGAGGGATGGTGACCCAATCGCCGTAATCCGGCGAAGGGGGAGTACCCGTTCCACCACTTGGATCCTTAGCTGCGACCCTCGCGGTATATAGCCCGGGTTTCAATCTCGTCCTTGATGGGTGATCGAGATCAATGCTTTTTGCTCCCACGATTTCTTCGCGGAACAATTTCCTTCCTTCGAAATTGTGTATCTCGATGACAAAATCAGTGGATGTATGGTCCCATGATAGCTTTGTCTTATTTGTTACTTTCAAGTTGCTCGGAGCTGGATAGCTCATAATTTAACCTTTCTGTGTTTAACCGATATACGATACCGGTTTCTAATATAAAAGATAGCATAAAAAATGCCCAATGTCAATACCTCTATAGATTAAGAAAAAAGTGCCGGGAAGAGGACTTGAACCTCCATGGGTTACCCCGCTTGCTCCTAAGGCAAGTGCGTCTAGCCAATTTCGCCATCCCGGCATAACGCAAACAAAAACCTATTAAAACCGAGTGCGCCCAGTAGGGGTCGAACCTACGACCTTATCCTTAAGAGGGATCTGCTCTACCAACTGAGCTATGGGCGCATGTGTATTGCTACCAAAAAAATATAACAGAAATTGCTAATATTAGCAATGTCATTGTGTGCCCGAGGTGGGAATCGAACCCACATCCTGTAAGGGATACGATTTTAAGTCGTACGTGTATACCAGTTCCACCACTCGGGCAGTGGGAGGCGTAGACCGGGCTCGAACCGGTGAATGGCAGTTTTGCAAACTGCTGCGTTAACCAACTTCGCCACTACGCCATCAGACTATTCTATAACATTTCGAGCTATTTCGTCTATTTTTTGACGATTCTTCTCTCCTTTATCAATTTCAAAGTCAAAGAAGGGAAGAGCTCTCATACGAGCTTGTTCCTTGAAGAATTCACGGAATTCTGCACGCTTTCTCTTTGTAAAATCAAGTGCCCCCTTTTCTTTTTCTTGGGGAAGTACGGTGAAGAAGATGGTCGCTCTATTACTTCTATCAGACAGAGATACATCGGTTACGGTAAGGAGTGAGGTATAGTTTGATTCTCGCTGAAGGAACTTTGCAGCTGCTTCCTTGATAATATCTTTAAGTTTTTGATCTCGTGATGATGTCATATGTTATTTCTTCTCTACGGTGATGAAGCATTGTACTTTGTCACCAACCGCTATTTCTACCTTAGATTCAATGAGAGTTCCAAATTCATACCCTTCCTTTACTTCACCTGATTTAACTTTCTGCTGTTGAAGTTCCTTGATCTTACCTCTTCCAATTTCTGCATCTCTTCGAAGTATCTTTACCTCAGAACCTACAACAAGTGACCCTGTCTGAACTTTTCCTCCAAGTATCTGTTTGTCTTTGGTCTTGCTGAATACGGCAAGAATCTTTGCAGTCCCTGTTGCCTCCTCTATATATTCCTTAGGAATCTTTGAAACAACAATTTCTCGAACGTACTCAATGAGATTGTAGATGATATCAAATGATTTGTAGGTAATTGTTGATCGTTCAAGAATACCTCGTGCCTTTGCATCAGCACCTGTATTGAAACTCACCATGACAATATGGGGATCACTTAATGCTGTCTTTACATCACTTTCATTAATTACACCAATACCTTGTGATACAATTTTGATCTTTACCTTGTCGAAATTAATCTTTGCAAGTTCATGCTTGATTCCGTCGAGACTACCAATTGCATCTGCTTTGATGACAAGAGGAACTACAACAACATCATCTGTATGTCGCTCATTCTGAACAGCTTCATGTGGTCGTAACCTATATGAACTTGCCTGAACCTCTGCTTCTTTCTTGTTGTTACATGCAGTAAATATTGAACCTACTACAGGAATCTTGCTAAAGCCAATGACTCGTACTGGACTTGAGAATGTTGCAGTCTTAATTGCCTTACCTCGGAAGTCTTCGAAGATACGTACAGGAGACACAGCATCACCTGATACTACGTACATACCTGAATTAAGGGTCCCATTTTTAATGAGGAGAGTTGCGGTGATTCCTTTCTTGCTATCAAGATGAGCTTCTATGACAGTACCTTCTACCGTTCCTCGTGTATCAGCTTTCAAATCCTGAAGATCTGCAACAAGCATAATCATATCGAGAAGATCTGAGATGCCTGTACCCTTAAGTGCAGAGATGGGAACTACAGGTACATCACCACCATATCCCTCAACATATATTTCATTTTCTGCAAGACTTTGTTTTGTCCTCTCTATATCAGCTCCTGGTTTGTCGATCTTGTTGATGGCAACAATGTAGGGAATTTTCTCAGAAAGAATACATTTAAGTGCCTCAAGAGTTTGAGGTCGTACTCCATCTTCAGCTGATACGACAAGAATGGCAACATCTGCAACACGTGCACCACGTTCTCGTATGGTACAGAATGCTTCATGTCCTGGGGTGTCGAGAAATGTAATCCTGCTTGTAGCACCAGTCTCACTTCGCGTGTGCTCTACTTCATATGCACCAAGATGTTGAGTAATTCCTCCTGCCTCATGAGATACGATGTTTGATTTGCGAATGAAATCAAGCAAAGTTGATTTACCATGGTCAATATGACCCATGATAACGACAACAGGTGGTCGCTGTATACTATTCCCTTGTGAAGTTGTAGGGGTAGGGGATTTCATGTGGCTTAAAATATGAATCTATACTGTATCAGAAAAAGTCCATATTGGCTAGGTTGTGTGGTATTAAACAAAATAGCCCCGTCTGGACGTGTTCCGGATATACCGGGGGTACCAGACGGGGGTTGCTCACGCGGAGACAGCGCTTGGCTAGGACAGCCAACCTTCGGCGATACGACCGACAAGACCACGCTATCCCTACGGACAGACAAGCAACAAGCTCTTTCGAGGGAGCTTCCATACGACATACTATCATATAATGTGGGGGGTGGGAGGTAGTGTAAGGGGGTAGAAAAAAGAAAGCCACCCGAACCTTGATGGCTGCGGTGGCGGTTTTTAAATTTATTCTCACCTATATAGTAATTATAGGATTATGGGCATGGATCAGATGAATTTCATTCAGATCGGCCCATGTTATATTTCCATTATGTCGAGAATCTTCAAATTGGTATGGAAATTGAATTTCTACGGCCATGTGTGAAGTGTAGAATGCATACGCCCCAGATGCTAAATTTAATTTTTTTCGAGACAAAATCGTACAAAAAGAATTATTCAACGGTTGTCGTGACGGGTGGTCAGAACGGAACCAAATTCTGGTTCCGTCGATAGGAAGTTGATCTATTTTCATAAGTAATTTTTTTGTTGTCTCAATTCATACTATATAAGCCTCTTCCATGTGTCAAATTTAGGAGATGGTGGTCTCATCGAGTTTAAAATCTGAACAGAATTCTATACACAAAAAAAAGACACCGCCTAAGGATTTATATCTAGCTTCGGTTGATAGCACTGAAGCGTTGATTACCTTAATAGCGGTGTAAAATGGCCTTTTAGGGCCCTTTTTTGAAGGGTGCACGTAATGCGTCCCACATAAGTAGTCTCCTTTCTTTGGGTATGTGCTATTCATTTAATAGCTTAGCAGATAATCAAAATTCTGTCAAGGGGTATGAAGATAGCGGTACCATAGAGTTTAAAATCTGAGAATAAAAAGTGGACTCACCGAAACGAATTTCAGTGAGCCCGGTCAACCTTTTTCTCATGTTTCGCTCGCCACTACTTAGATACTCAAGGCTGTGAATTTAAAATATCATAAAAATTGAGTACGAGGAAGGGGATGCTACAAAGCCTAAAGCAATTATTGCTACTCCCTCAAAGCTTTGAAAGCTGTTTGCAAAGCTTCCTTCTCCTCTCCTGATAGGTCATATTCAGATACTGTCTTCTTTACTGGCTTTGAAAAGACACTCATATGTTCTCGAGAGTATATACTT
>JACCDZ010890439.1_pt1 | contig 29650 bp, 11 predicted proteins | sample 7449551 | NCBI WGS metagenome assembly JACCDZ01 (sample SAMN15323452, study PRJNA562643) | freshwater metagenome | isolation source: river surface water | place: USA:Blue River Watershed | collected 2017-08-18 | reverse complement strand
TTTGCACAGCAGTTACTAAAAGAGGTGAACTACGATAACAGTGATCCTACTCTTGCCATGCGTCTGATGGAAAAAGCCCAGGCTTCCATGAAGAACAGCAACTCCCGCAAGAAAACCATGTTTACTTCTATTGAGGAGTATTATAAAACACCAGACGGAAAGCGTATTATCCAGGCGTGGAGAGAAAGTCTCATCTCTGGAAAACCTGTTGACTACGAGGCTAAAAAGCCCGCTGTTACAACTACAAATGCTGGTATTACGCAGCCTTCGCTGTTTGAAACTACCAGTTCTAAAGGTACAACGCCAGCATTGACCATGGAGTCTATGCAACAGCTTTACACTCAAGCTCTACAATTACGGGACCAAGTTCTACAAAATAAAGAAAATTTTGGTAAATTTGTAGAGGAGGGACAGATTATTGACGAGCTCCGCAAAATTACCAGCTGCTTCTCATAAGCTCCCCAAACATAAAGACTTTCTAGCATGGCGTGTCAAATACAACCAGACAAGTACAACTCTGTTGTGCTTAACCTTATCTCTTTAGATCCCAACACCTATAACAACTACGACAATGCTGCCAAATTAGTTCTTGGCAGTAATCTGACTCCTGAGCAGAAAATGCTTTCTGTTCACAACCTGGCTTATATCTATAAGCAGATGGCAGAGTTGGATACAGAGAATTACTTCCAGCCTGGTCAGGCTGCAGCTGTGCTTGATGCTATGGCTGCCATTGACGATGCGGGCGAGTACGTTCAGAAAGTGTCAGAAATGATGGATGTTAAGTCACCAGCTAAATTACGCCTGAAGACATTGGAGAAAAAGATAGATGAACTAGGTACAAAGAAGTCCTTGCTTCCGCGTGAAGTAATGGCGGGAGACGGGCTCTTTACTATGTTCTCTAACTACTTTGCTGTTACCCAGTTTGATAACGCTGAGGAAAGAGAAAAGACACTGGATGAGTTAACCACGGCTATTCGCCAGGCAATCTCAGAGATCCAGCAGCCACAAGCTATCAATGATCTGTTAAACACGCAGCTTGACAGTATCTTAGACAAGCTTCAAAAGAAAAGTGATTACATAGCGCTTAGCGAAGTAGCTGACGCTGCACAGTTAAACAATGTTCTGGTAACCCTGACCAATGGTCAGAAGGTAGATGCTATCCGCCAGGAGGAGCAGTTCTTCCAGATCATGCCGGATCAGTCCCTACAACCTATTGATGAAAGTGAAGTTGTTTCAGCCATTGACACGCGGTTGGAAGATCCTTCACGAGTAAACACTGGAGAGCAGGTGTTCTACGAGGACACCTTGTTGTCCAGTTTTACTATTAAAGCTCTTGATCCTGAGCAACGTATCAGCGTGCTTAGAAAGTTGGAAAGCATGCCTAACCCAGGATCTGGAGTTCGCATATTTGCTGTCAGAAACAATGACACTGCCCAGCAACGCCTGGATCGTGTGAAAGCTGCAGCTACCGGTGAGTATAGCTTACGTAGCCTGGAGAACCGCAATCACATTACCTATGAGAATAGCGTTCAGCAAAGCTACCTCAGATCTACTCCTAACGGTAAGATCCTGACCATGACCATGCCTACAGCTGAACAACAACCGTTCACACTTGTAGGAGAAATCATTGGTACTGGTGAGAAATTCTATATCTATCCTTCAGACAATTTTGCCTTTGTCAACAGTGATAACAGCACAGAGTCTGTGGACTTCACTAATCCGGGTCACCTTGAGCTAGTCAAAAACCTGAGTGTAAAAAGAAACTTCCTGGGCGATAGCCAGATGACAGATGCGGATGTGCGCAAGCTTGCCAGTTCTGTAGAGAAATGGTCAGGTTTCCGTGACAGCATGATGAGCAAGTTGCAAGAGCAGTTTGATGGTGGTGCGCAGTCCGTGGACGTAACAGGAGATTTCCTGGAGTCCTATGAGATCAACTCTAAAAGAGAACGTCCTACTAAAACACTTCTTTCCAATGAGATCAACAATGACCCTACCTTATCAAAAGCTGTTACCGTTGTAACACTTGACAAAGAGGGCAATGTGATTGACAGAGGTGAGCGCAACCTACCTTTCTACTATACACGCTTTGGTACAAAGAATCCTTACAAGCTGGTACCATTCCTTAAAGGCAATGAAGCCATTGAGGTAAAGAATGCCAAAGGAAAACTGGTAAACATTTCTCAGCAAGCATACGCTGAGCAGGTACTTGGTCTTGATGATCCTGAAAAAATCCAGGCATTACTCAAGTCTACAGACCAAAACAACAAGAACCTCATCCTGCGTTTTAACAAAACAGGAGACTTAGGATATCGCATCATTGACCCTACTTATACTCTTTCTCATTTAGAAGAGTTTGCTACGTTTATTGTGGAGATGGCTGATGTGCTAACTAATGCCGAGAATAAAGAGGCAGACGTTCGCAACTTTGACATTACTCATTTCACATTTGAGATTACAGGATCAAACGTTATCAAAGACAGACGTAACGCTCCGCTTTACCTTAACTTTTCTACAGACTTTAAAAAGAACCTTCAAATTGAGATTCGTCCAAACAATGCGGTAGACCGTTATGGTTTCATTAGAGAAAGAGATCCAGGCACAAACAAATACAAATACGCACAGGCTTTCAACTTTCCAGTCAAGGAGTCTGTGTTTATCAATCTGGCAAAACGTTTGACCGGAGAAGGTGACCTTGTCAAAAGAGTAAAGGAAGCACATCCTGTTTTAAAAGACCTTGATCTTTCTAAAAAGCAAGATCTGTTTGAGTTTTATAGCCAGGTAACTGCAATTGCTGCAGACAAGACGCCGTCTCCTGAGATCAAAGCTTTGGCTGACCGTATTATTGAGGTTCGCACAGAGTTTGCCAAATACCTAAAGGAAACTGTCATTGACAAACTGGAGGAAAAAACTAAAGTGGTTCCTCAGTTTATGGAGATGCTTAAGGAAGACTTTACATACAATGGTGTTTTCAAACCTGAGGTGTTAGTAGTGGATGAAGATGACAACGGCCTTCTTGTTCCTAAAATTACATACAGTCCGCGCTATACACCTAAGAATGGTGTTGACCAAAGAGAGCGCGCGCGAACAAACCTTAACAACTACAAGTTGCTTAACGCTGGTCGCAACCAGTTGGCAATTGTATCAAAAACAGTTACCCCAACAGTTGTTTCAGAAAACAAAGCACCTGTTGTAGCAACTGAGAAACCTGTACATGTGCAAGGTCCAATTGCTGCACCTACTCAGCAAGACATTGAAGACAATGATCTACCAGACATTGACATGATCTTCTCTTTGGCTGAGGGACAAGTTGCTACAGAAACTGAAGAAGAGCGTTTGGTGGCAGCTGAATGGTTGAGCCAGAATTTACCACAGTTTGAGCTTGATCGTGCAAACATGGCAGATGTCATTGACCTTTCCAAGGTTGATGGTACTGTGCTGGGTGCATTCAAAGACAAGGTGATCTACCTGAATGAGGCGATCAAGAGTAAAGGTGTTGTCTACCACGAAGCATTCCACGGAGTGTTCCGTCACCTGATGACATTTGAGGAGCGTGAGAAGCTGGTCAAGGCTGTCAGAAACAATAAGACACATTCGGCCAAGTTTACAGAAGCAGCTCTCAAAGAATTTGCGCGTGAGCGTGGGTTCCTTTACAACAAAGAAAAGATGGCAAACCTCCAGGCTGAAGAGATCCTGGCAGATGGTTTCCAAAACTTCATGAACAATAAAAAGGCAGCGCCTAAAACGTTGCTTGGCAAGTTCATGGAAATGCTGAAGAAGCTACTTGACTTCTTCATGAAGAACAAAGACTTTATTGAAGCTACGTACAACCGTGTACAAAGCGGATACTATAGCACTGCAGCGGTGCAGTCCGGAATGTATGATGGCAAAGTTGCCTTTGAACTTATTCCAGGCCTACGCTCTGTGCAAAAATTTGAAGCCAGCAAATCCGGCGTTGGTGTTAAGAACAGCATGATAGGTGTAGAAGAGCAGAACCAATTGGTGAGCCTTGTTACCTACTACATCATGAAAGACACTGTGGCCGGTGAAAACTTTGATGAGCGCTTTGACCGCATCACCAAGTTAATCCTGGATGCAGAACTGAACCTGGATGTACTGATTGCCAAGAACCCTGCAAAGAAAGACCAGATCATAGAAAAATATGGCAACCTGGTAAAACAATACCGTTTCATCCTGGGTGCACGTATGCGCGGAGAACAGCTCTATGACCTGAACAATTCAGGAAGAGAAGAGTACAATGAAAAAGTATTATCCAATGTTGTCAAAAACGTAGCCACTGGTGAAGAGCAGGATAACAGTCTTGGTACTGTGTCTTACAACATGCTCAAGGAGATGGTTAAAAAACAACTGGACTCTGTAGCTGCCATACTGGAAGGAAAAGAAAGTCGTTCAGTAGATGCTGCTATTATGGAAAAAGCCATAAACGGAGACCAGATTGAAGACGATGAGCGTGCAGAGGACAAAGAAGAAACAGAATCTGCAGATTTTGACTCTGCCCTCAACGAGCACAACCGCCTAGAAAGCCTTCCGCGCCAGGTACGCGAATTCCTGGCCCTTGTACGCTACGATCAGGAGGTAGATGACCTAAGTGATGGGGAGAACAAATTTACGTTCCCACGCATGATCAATGGAGACAGACTTTTTGGTCAGTTGCTAAAGATCTCCAGTGAACTTGAACCAGGTGACATCATCCCTAATATCAAGCGCCAGATAAAACAACTTCGCGAGGATGGTTACATCAACGAGAGCAATGACATGAAAGCCGTCTATGACGCGCTTAATGATAAAGTTGCTTTTGATGCAGATGGTGTTCCTCAAAAGAATCAGCAACTGTACAATGTCCTGGTAGACACACTGCATGGTACTGAGATTGACTATGTCATGGTCAACATCAGCAGTAACATTACAGAAATTGACCAGGATTTTGGAGAAAAAGACTTTAGTACTAACAGTTTCAGTATCAAAGACAAGGTGCTCTATGAGGATATCAGTAAGAAAAAGAAAGATATTGTAAATAGTCTGATCACCACACGTGCACAGGCTTCTGAGAACTTTGATGAGTACACTGCTAAAGTTGAAAAACTATTACAAGCTGTAAACAAGATCACTGACAGCAACCACATTCTTTCTGACATTAACTCACAGGAAGCGCGCCTGATCTCTATTACAAATGAACTTCACACTGCTATGCAGGAAGTAGGTATTAACATGCCTAAGTCCCTGTTGCGCATGTCTATTCTAGCCATTGATGAAATTGACAATGGCAAAGTAGCTGATATTGAAGGAGATATCAGGGATCACTACAAAGCTCACAACCGCTTTATAGCTGAAAAGAAATTCCTGGAGCGCGATTTCTTTGTCAACCTTGCAAACATCATGACCAGGGCAATTGCCACTGGAACTACACAAGATAGCTTTGCGCGCCTTTTAGATGACCAAAACACCAAGGACAAAACTGTCAACGGGTTTAACGCCATCTTAGGTAAAGCTGCAACCTACATTGCCAAATATGATCCTAAAGATCTTCCTAGTACTGCGCGTAATGCAGAGGGTAAACCTATCTATCGTTACATCAAGTACACACCGGTGCTTACTATTGCCCAGCAACTGCGCACCAAAGGATTGGAAGAAACACTTGCACAAGATCCTTACTATGCGTCACAGCTGAAAAACTTCTTTGGGGATAACTATATGCTCCAGGATATCATCAATGGTGATGATACGGTGATTTCACGTGGTGTAAAACTATTCCTGGAACACTTTAACGTGTCCCTGTTTGGAGGAGCTGCTCAATCCATAGGTGGTAAATTCAAAGAAGGAACTGCATTTAAAGACATGGATGAGCGTTCACTCTATCTGCTCAACATGATGATGTTCCTTAACCAGAACACCTATACCAATGCTGAAGGAGAAACGATTCGTACCTACATGCGTTCTTACTCACAGCTTGAGTCATCTGGTACTAACTTCCTGGTATCATCTCTTAACAGACGTTATGCAAATACCAAAGGTCTTATCAAGAACAAGGATGGTACTCTTAAGTTTGTAGATGATCTTCAAAATGTGGTGCGCCAGGAATACAACCGTATCCAGCGTGAATGGTCTACCCGCATTGAGCGCGCTGACAACTTTAACTCAGAAGAAAAGAATGACAACATTCTGAACTATAATGCTGTTCATGGGACAGATCCTACTACTGCTGACACAGAAGGTGACAATAAAAAGAAAAAGCTTAGGGCTTACATGTTCAATATGTTACCTGATTTCTTTGAGGCAGAATCTAACACAGAACTCAATCAGGATCTTATTGATGCTGCTAAGTCAGGTTTAAAGTTTGAAGAAATGCCTGAAGAACTTCTTAAAGAACTTCGCGAATCCCTTAATACTTATGCACAGAGTGCAGTTGACGCACATTTCAATAAGCTGGTAAACCTAGGTGCTTTACGTAAGAATGTAGACTTTAAAAGACTTTCCTCTGGAGAATTTGCTAAGCAAGCTGATGGTAAAACTGCTCAGCCAATTGTTTACTATACTTCAGATCTTATTGCTACTACGCTTAAAGTAAATGGCATTTCTATAGGAGACGCGCTAGACAATTACCAAAAAACGGAAGGTAACTTTGAAGTAACTGGCGGTGCCGTAGCACCAAAAAAGAATATTCGTGGCTTGGTAGAAGATGCATTCTTTAACCATTGGGCTAATTCATTGTATTTCAACCAGCTCTTTGATGGTGACATGGCAATGAACGTAAAAGATCCTGTGGACTATTTTAAGCGTCACAAGCGTTTCCTTGCAGCTGGTTCTACCATGAAAGAAGGATTCCACAAGGTAGCTTACGTTAATACCATTTCAGCAATGGTATCTGACAAGTATCCAACCAAAGGTCCTTACTATAGTGTAGAAGAAATCTATGCTGATACTTCACTTACTGAAGAACAGCAGGATGACCTGGCAAAAGAGTTTGGCTCACAGATGTACGACATCTTTGATGGTCAGAGTATTTCCAGCCTCATGCACCAAATGGACATGCATGAGACCACTGGACGTCTCAAGCCATCACTTCAGCATATCATGATCGCCAAGCATTACCGTGCACTGGAGGAGCATGAGGTACGTAAGCTAGAGAACGCTAAGATTGTAAATAACCCTAAGAAGACTGTAACAGCGTCACGTACTTCCTATCACAAACTTTCTGAGAACTACATTGACAGAAATGATGTGAGCAGATTGGTACTTCCTGAAGGCGTAACCCGTGCACAGGCATATGACCTGCTTCACGGTTTGTACACTGACATTTACTCTTTACGCAAACAGCGCCAGGCTATGATCAAAACAGGTCAGGAAGGTGCTGTTGGAGATATAGATGCTGAGATCAAAACTAAAGTGGAGGCAACACACAAATACTTTGAGCCACTACCTCACCGTGAGCAGTTGCATCACTTGCTGAATTCCATGGAATACTACCAGGTAGACCAGATGATGGATACTACAGCATCTAAGAATGCAACTATGCTTCCTGTAGATATGAGGGCTGAACTGTCAAAGATCCGTGAGGGTAATAAAAAATACATAAATCTTGAGATCTCTTCATTAGATGTAGAAAACAAGTACAAATATCTACAGGTAGAGACATCAGGTGTAAAAGAAAAAGCCAAGTTCTCTGTACAGAGTAAGGCGCTTATTGCGGCTGACCTTGTAAACCTGTCTGAGATTGCAGAAGCGTCAGGACGTGAAATTACTGCAGAGGACCGCAAGGCCATGCAGAATGTAGCTGATGCGCTGGTACGTTACCAGAGTACACTGCGCGAAGTAGGTCAAAGTAACCTTGCCAACCTAAAAACAATCCTTCGTAAAGACGGTGACTTCCAGATTGGTAAAGTGTTCAACATGATCCGTGAGAGCCTTGCTGAGCAGGGAGCTCCTACCAATACACTGAAGTTGTTTGAGGTGGATAGTGCCGGTCAGCCAGTACACTCACCTAACCTTCCAGGTATTCGCAACATGCTGGAGTATTACTTCTTCTCCCAGTACTCTAAACACGTGACTGATGAGAAAGGATCTGGATTTAAAAACATCCACATCTCTTCTTATGGTTATGATGTACTGGAGAATGAAGATGGTTCAGTTGTACCTACAGAAGAGTACAAAAGAAATCCTGAAAAATATCCTAATGTCAAGGCACGCAAGCTGGGTGTTACCACTGAGCTCAATTCTGATGGTACCAAAACCTACTATGTAGAAGCAATCATGCCTAAACCGTTTTTCAAGAACAAGCGTCATGAGCGCATCTACATGGAGAAACTAAACAAAATGTTTGGTGTGCGTATCCCAACTGAGGATAAGCGCTCTATGGTGGCAATCAAAGTAGTAGACTTTATGGATGGTTCTAACCTTAACGGTATCATCCTTCCGCACATTGTACACATTCTTTCAGGATCTGACTTTGACGTAGATAGTTTGTATGGTCAGACATATGCCACTTACATGACACTTGCAGGTCAGCCTGTGGTCTATGGTGAGTATGATGACTACGACAATGATCAGCAAGGTAAGTTTGCAGAGTTCATTCATTACATGATGAAGGACCCTGACATGGCTCCTTTGATCAAGGCCCGTGAAAAAGAACTTAGCACTAACGAAAGTTACAGTGTCAGCCAGGAAACGCTTGATTTACTCTTGACCGTTGGTTTTGATGAATCAGACCTGGAGAACACTATCAACTTTGCACAGCTTCAAAGTGAATATGATATCCTCAACCAGGATATTGCTGAATTAGTAGACATCCGCGATGAAGCAAAAGCAGATTATATAAACAGTATTCGCAAGACAGAACTGGATCCAAAAGACCGTGATGCATGGGCTGAACGTAAAGAGCTGGGCGCTGAAGTAGGTGAATATAATGCTGAACTAGGTGAAAAACGTGCGGAGCGCAATGAGTATGGCCGCAAGCTAAACCGTGCCAACAGCTTCCGCTATGCAGCACTTAAGGCAGAAGCAGGACTTCAGGTGCTTGTAGAATACGGCATCCCTGTAACGCAGAAAGCATTTTCAGAAAATCCTGCTTATGCACAAGCAGTACGTCCAGCATTCCAGAACAAGAACCTTACTGCCAAACTGGATATCATCTCCAATGAGGCGGTGTTCAATCATCTCTATATCAACGAGCGTTCATCTACTGAGCGCTTTGAACAGATCTTTGAGAAGTTCTTTGGTAAGAATATCAAAGAATACAAGAACCCTTACAACCCGTTCAGCATTGACGGGGTGATTGCTACCAAGACAGGTAACGCCATGAACAAGGATGGTATTGGTATTACAGCCAACATCAACAAGTTCCTTGCCCTGGCTTCACAATACGGGTTAGAACTCAATCCTGAAAAGGTAATCTGGAAATATTACAGCCGTCAGGGTGAAGAGCTTTCATTTAAGAACTACACCAAGTTTGGTACACTTAATGAAGACAACCAGCGCGTGATTGAACTCATTGGTAACGTACTAGGTATGTTTGCTGATGGTGCCAAGAAACCTATTCCTTCTGCACTGGGTATGAATGAACACAACGCTGGGATCTCCCTTGCCATGATTGGTGTGGGTCTTTCTCCTGAGTTTGCTATTGGGTTCAACTTCCTTCCTGAAGTAAAAAATGCTATGCATGCTGTACAGGCTGCACAGTTTGCTCTCTCAGAATCTGGTAGCAAGGAAATGATCTGGCCAACAGATGCGTTGAAAACAGAGATGACATTGCTTGACAAAAAGTACAAGGATGCTAAGATCATAAGCTCGCTGTTAGAAAAAGGTGTAATCACTGAAAAATCGTGGATACATAACCTGCAGTTCACTGATAAACTGGTTATTGACTTTACACCAAAAGTTATTAATGAGGCCAAGTTGGCTGCCAATACACTTACTCCATCTGAGATCGGTTACACTGTAAGCGTCATCACCAACCCGGAGACAGGAACTACTGAAAAACTTTCAGAGGCGGAAGCTACCGTGGTCCTTTTGTCATTGTATACTAAGCAGGCTATGCAGACTTCAGGTATGCGAAGAGCAGGGTCATTGCTCAACCTGTTCAAAAAGCTCAACCCAAGTTTTGTTGCTTTTGACAGACTTATGGCTAACATTGAAGAATTGCATTATGGATTAGGCATCTTCACTGAAGAAAGTACAGCAAAAATGTTTGGTGATGAACAGATCTGGCCACTCATGATGGATGCTGTAAAAGATCTTAACAAGCAGTCCTCTAAACTATTCCTGGAAAGAAGTGAGTTTTTCGCACCGCTTACCAGAGTATTTGGACCTATGTTTGATGATCCAAAAAGTGTAGCCAGAATTCTCACAAGTTTTGTAGCCCTTCAAAAATACCAGACAGTATATCCTGCAGCCCGCGCATCTTCCCCGGCAATGAAAGAGATGTATGCAGAAGATACACAGAACCTGCTTGACACATTCAAAGCAGATTACTGGTTTACCAATACCTTGGACCAGGACCTGGAAGCAATGCGTAAGAAATATCCTAACAACAAGTTCTTACAGTTGTTACGCGTAGATCAGGGTAATAACATGGCCATGAATGCAGAAGGCAAAATGGTACGTGAGAAGTCTATCCGTATGATCAACAAGAGCAAGCTTACCGGCAAGTTTGCAGATGAAGTTGCAAGTGACGCAGATAAGCTCATGAATGATGAGAACTTGTTCATGCGTAAACTATACTACCAGGAACTAGCCAAGACCGGTCTTCAGTATAAGCAAGGATCATTCCTGCAGTTCCTGAACAATGACCTTCAGTTACCATTGTCCCAGTATGTAAACGAGTTTGTCAAACTCATTGAAGACAGCAGCACATCACGCCAGCAAATGAATGCCAAGTTTGCAGAATTCCTGCACACTGGTGAGGGTGAACCTAACGTGCATGCTTTCTTTGAGAACCTGTTTACTCAAATGGCTTATGCAGCTATCCAGGAGAAAGGAAACAAACGCATTAAACGCAGCCGTTACGTAAGCGCTAAAGGATCCAACGTCATCCGTGCATTGGATGTTCCTGAGGAAACTAAAGAAAGAGAGAAAAAAGAACTACTCAGAGATATTGTTGCTAAGATCAACGGTATTCCTGGAGGCAATGTTGCAGACAGATACAATATCAAAAACAAAGCTGCAGGTGAAAAAGATGCTCGCCAGACATTGATCTTTGACCTTACTGCTGCAGCTGACGTAAAAGGTATTACACCAACCGTTGTAGAAGGTGTGGCCCGCGCAATTGGTGTGCAGGTTGACACAATAGAAGGAGACAAGGTTTACTCATGGCCTTATGTGTTACGAGTAGGTGATGCTACCTATGTGTTAGATTCTGTCAGGGATATAGTCGCAGGAACTTCTGTTGCCACCAATGTAGTGGACAAAATGATTCAGACAGGGTTCTTAGATAACCAGGGTTATAAAGCCAAGTACAAGCTCCTTCCTTCAGCACCAACTGGAGAGATGACCGTTAACCCAATTGCTTACACTACAGATCAGGTGCAACGTTACCTGGATCTTACAAAGCGTAAAGTGAGACTAGGCGCAGCTCCTGCAATACAGGCTAAACCTGCTACTGAGAAGAAAGTTGAAACGCCTGCAACACCTACAGACATGAATGATGGCACTGTAGATTCTACAGCTATGCTCAACCAATTATTGGCGGGCACATTGTCAGAGGAGCAGCAATTATCATTAGATTTGCAAGACCTCAATTTAACTCCGCAGGTATTACGTTACCTCTACGAGCAGGGTCGCAAGAGCTTAGGCAAAAAGGAATTTGCTAAAGCAGTTACTGACATGATTGCCAGCATGCGCGCGACTAACACCAACGAACAAATTATTGAAAAAATCAAGTGCCTCTAACCTATGAATACGTGTCCAAACCCTAACAGCCCAGAATGGAAAGCGCTAGTAAAAGCGCTTGGAGAAGGAAATGCCATGACGGCTTATACAGAAAACGGGAACAACATCCCTTCTGTTGAGCAGGCCAGGTCCATCCTTTCTACAATGAAGGTGCTTGAAAAAGATGAACAACTATCGCGTTCCTCTGATGCTTTCAAATTACAACGCGCCAAAGAGCAGATGACTGCACTCAGTCTTATGGATCTGCAGGCTCGTCCAAAACAGAAGGCAACACTGGAAGGTCTCAAAGCCATGAACCTGCGTTACCAGGAATTCTTGCGTAACAACATTAGACTCAAGGCTGAAGGTAAACCAGGGATCAACACCGTCTCTGTGTCTAACCTGATCGGTTCTTCTGAGTTCAAGGGTGACCCTAAAGAGTATGAGGCATTCAAACTGTTTGGAACATTCATGCACGAGATCCTGGAAGCAGGACAAGTGGAAGCATTAAGACGTGCCTCTCGTATTGACCAGGTAATGACCAGGGAATTCTTTGATGAGATCCTTGAGACTTACCGCAAAAAGAATCCTTTTTACATTGAGAACCTGGATGAGCAGGCTATGTTTGACATGGCACAAGGCATCATCAGAAACATTCCACTGGACAAAGGATACATGATCCTTCCAGAGATCACTATCACCGGAGAGACCAAAGATGGTTCTCTGGTAGTAGGACGTATGGACCTTATCCTAATTGACATGCAGGGCCGCGTAAACATCTTTGACTTTAAGACAAAGAAGGTAACCCGCATGATGGAGTTTGACACGGCAACTGACAGTTACCAGCCAAATGAAGACCTGGTGTTTGTTGACCTTGCAGAGAAGCGTTTCCCTGTAGATCCTAAGAAAGGAACAGCGGATGCATTCAAAGGACAGCAACGCACTACTTACGATACATGGACACTGCAACTCAAGGTGTATGAAAACATCCTGAAGCAAAACGGTATCCCTACAAAAGATCAGTCCATCCTTGCCATGATCTACCAGACGGACAAGGACAAGAAGTTTGTAGGCCACGCTATCCACGTATTTGATGAAGACAACTTTTACAACTACGCTGCCGGTGCAGACGTGGTGAACAACAATGGCTTCTGGGTTACAGAACCAGACACTGCCACCAAGATTGTACAGGGTCTCAGAGACACTATTGATGAAGAGATCCCTACAGAAGAGAGCAAGGCCAAACAAAAAGCTGAGGAAAAGAAAGAAGCAAAACTTCTTGACTTCCAGCCTACTGAGCAACAAGATGAAAACTTACTTAGCGCCATCAAGGAATCAGTAGAAAGTGATCTTCAAGATGTACTCAAGAAGATCCGTGAAAATGACAACACTACAGAAGATCCCGCGTTACGTGAGATCCTGGCCACACGCCGGGAGACACTCAGACGTTTTCAGGATATCTTAAACAAAGTAGCACCGGATGATCCTGCTGTAGGATACAGTGCAAACTATAGTTCTGCCCTGGACGCTGTGCAAGTAGATATGCTTGACATGGTTAAGTCTGTGAGAGACGCGATGAAGACCATCAAGTTTGACGGGAAATTCAGCGCTGAAGCAAAACAGATCCGCGAAGCTTATCACCGCAGTCGTGCCATCAAGAGTGTAGTAGATGTACTGCGCCAGATCGCACAGGAAAATAATATCTACAGTGAGAACCCACTGACAAATGAAAGTGAGACCATGAAACGTTTCATTGACATTGACTTTGGTATGGCTGAAATTGAAAGCTCATTTGCCAACATTGGTAAGTATGCAGTGATGGAAGTACTCAAGCTTCCTGGTGAGAAAGTCTACAGTGATATCTCTGAGCAGGAAAAAGAACCACTCATGGCGCGCATCAAAAAAATCGAGCGTGAGATTGAAAAGCTGGAGGCTAATCAGCCTTTGGGAATCCTTGATGGCATCAAACGCATAAGCCTATCCTTTGTAAGCCCTGAGTTTAAAAAACGCCTGGCTGACAGACTGGGTGATGACGCAGCCCTTCTTCCTACTCTGGAAGCTAAGCAGCGTGAACTCATGCGCCTAAAAGATAAACTGGATGGCGGACTCACTTATTCAGAAGAAGCATTTGAACGCTACGTTAACGGGATCACAGATCCTAACAGTAACCTTTATATTGGTTCAGGTAACCCTTATGTGGGAGATAGTTTCCTTGCTGGGTTTAACACCAATTCACTGATTGCCTCAGCATCTAACTCAGACCCGCTGATTGCAACATTCACCATGCTTTACAAGAATGCAGAAGCATCTGCACGTATGGCCATTCAAAACAGCTTTGCTGCCATGCAGTTTGACCGTCAGCGTGACGCGTTACTCAAGCAGTACTCTGTAGAAGAACTGAACGACATGGTGAGCGAGACGCGTACATACAAGTACACCAATCCTAACACAGGAGCAGTAGAAGAACGCAGTCAGCTCTACTACGTTATTCCCTACAGTGAAGAATACGGTAACACTTACCGTGAGTTCTTTACCAAGAGAAGAGAATTGGAGAACCAGATCCGTGACGCCAAGATCAAGCGTAACGAGTTATTCAAGACACCAGAAGGACCTGCAGCTGAAGAAGCATACATGCAGCTGGTAAAAGAAAAAGAGTCCCTTATCAAGCAACAAATGCAGTGGCAGTTAGACAACTGTCACCTACCATATAACGACAACTGGTACCGTTTGCAGCTGGCAATGCCGGAGGAGATCCGCAATGAGCTGCAGATGAAGTACCTGGAGATTGAGACCATCACCTACCAGGTAGGCCGTGGTAATGAAATCCTCCTTACTGAAGAAGACTTCAACCGCATCAAGGAGATTGAAGATGAGATCCGCGTGCTGCGCGACAAAGCAAAAGAAATGAACCCTGAGTACGCCAAGTACATTGAGGAGTTCAACAGCATGTACGAGTTTGATACTAACACCGCATTCTATGAGCGTATGCGTAACAACGCACGTGATAGATTCCAGGTAGAACACCCGGAGCTGTGGGAGAAGTGGAAAAAAGATAACGAGGTTACCAGACCAACGGCCAGACCAGAGCTGCCGGAAACACTTGAGTTTGGTCAACGCGTTATGTACAACAACGAGATTCATGTGGTAATTGAAGCGCGTGAAGGCGGGGCTGTAAAGATTGCAGGACCAGAAGCCTGGGCCAATGAAGATGACAGTCTTACAGAAGTAGTGATGCGCAAAGATCTGCAGTCACTCAACTGGTATGAAGAACTTGCTGACCTTGCTGACCGCAGAGCATCTATCCTAAAGCAGGATCCCGATGTATCCCAGCTTTATGAAGAGCGCAAGGCAATTCTTCGTCCACACAAAGATGGTGGTAAAATTCAGCCACAGTTCTTAACAGATGATGAGGTATCACGACTTGATGCGATTGATGCTCAGCTGGAAGAGATCTATGAGAAAAAAGGTAAGTCAAAACAGATATTTACTGAATGGCAGATTGAAGAGCTCCGCGCTATCAAGCAACGCTCCAACAAGCTCAAAAAGATGGAGATCAGTGAAGCATACCTGGAAACATTCAACAGCAAGCATACAGCGCTTTTGCGTGCACATCGTGAGATGATTGAAGCACAAGCCAGAGCTGAGCGTGCAGAGTTCAACAATGACCCTAAAGATGTCATTGAAAAAGCGCGCACAGAAGAGCAATTGGCTACTGCAGACTTTGCAACATACGAGAAAGAGTTTGAGGCGTGGTACAATAAATTCCATAACAACAAGTACAGAAGTATCCTTACAGGATGGAATGCTGCTACAGAGAAAGACCCTAAGTCATTCAACTACGAGTCCACACCTTCAGATGGCGTGCGCGAGCAGTACATGGAAACACTTCCTCACCCTAAATACAAGATCAAGCGTCTCAAAGAATCAGCATACAATCCTAACTTCCTAAAGAGTCCTGATGGTATTCCAATGCCTAAAGCTATCCAGCAAACTACAGAGGGACACTATGTTATCACTCCGGGCATGGAGACAAGTGCCAATGTGAACCAGAAGTACAAGGCTTTGATGAACAAACCGGATGTAATGAGCTTCTACAACTCTATGATGAAGATGCACTTTGATCTTCAGAAACGTGTAGAAGGAACCAAGATTGGATACAAGGTCCCTGGATTTGCAGCAAGCACCATTGAGAACATTGTTAACAAAGGAATGCTAGGATCACTCAACAGTGAGTGGCAGAAATTCCTTGACAAAAGTCTTAAAGTAAGCAGCTTCCAAGATGTCAGTAACAACACCTTTGGTGACATGAGTGAAAAACTCCGTCACCGTTTTACGGAGCAGTTACCTGAACACCTTCAGACAAAAGATGCTATTGGTGCCATGATGAAATATGCTACTGAAGCGCACTTCAATATTGCCATGCAGGATGTTGCTCCAAAAGCAGACACGATCATTGACTACCTGGATTTACAGATGTCCAAGCTGCAGGAAGATATCAAAACAAATAAACGTTTTGAGAGCGTGGACCCTGTGACGGGTAAACGTACTCCTGTAAATATGGAGGACAGACGCAAGCAGCTGGAGAATGTGATCTCTATCTTGAAGTTTGAGCGTAGAAAACACGCTTACGGTCAGGCGGAAGATCCAAATGCTGCCAACAGAAAACTTACCAAGCAGGTAAACACTGTGCTTGCCTATACATCATTTGTGCGTATTGGATTTGACGTGGCCAACCAGGCAAAGAACTACATCTCTGGTAACGTGCAGGCATTCATTGGTGCCGGTGGCCTTGCCTCTGACCAGTACACCCGCGGTGATTACATGTGGGCTAAGAAGAAAGTCTATGGTCCTGACGGGTTCCTGGCTAACTACTTTAAAGACTGGGGTCGCGTGGATGACATCAGTGAGAGTACACTACTCTATAGATTCTTCAACCCAGCACAGAAAGATTTCATTAAGTATACTACAGAGATTACAGGATCTAAGTCACGCCGTATCAAGAACAAGTTATCCAACGTCTCAGAACTTGGGTTCCTTCTCCAGGATAAAGGTGACACAGAGATCGCAGTATCTGTGATGTACGCCGTGATGAACCACAAGCGTTACCGTGTATTTGAACTGGACGCTAACGGTGAGAAAGTGTACAAGAAAAATGCAGATGGAACAGACATGACTGTACCGGTGCATGAGATCTATTACAAGAACTCTCTTGGCCAGCTTGCCCGCAGAGATGATGTAGAATACTCTGTAGAAGATGAGAACCGTGTACGTAACACCATCTACTCAGAAATGCGTAGAGCGCAAGGTAACTACGCCAAGGCAGACCAGACAAAACTAGAGGAGACGATCCTTGGTAAGCTGGTGATGTTCTTCCGTAAATACCTGGTACCACAGTTACTTAACCGTTTTGGTTTCTTGCGCCCTAACTGGGAAGCAGGTGAAGTGGCCCTTGGTTACTGGAGAGCGGTAGCTGAAGCCTGGAAATATTATGGACCAGGTGAAGTAGCTAAGCACTTCCTGGTAGGAAGCAAGCGTCTGAGCAAGATGAACAAAAACCAGATGGGTGATTTCTACACCCGCAAAGTGGCGCAGGCCCGCCGTGATGCCATGGTGATGGCAATCTTTGCAATGCTTGGTATGATGGCACTCACGTATGTCAGAAGAAAAGATGAGGATGACGAAGAGCTCAGCTTCCTGGAAGGTAACGCGATCAGAATCCTGTGGGGTGTGAAGGGTGAAACCTTATCTATGTTCCCAGTAGGTGGCGGATCGCAGGAATACATCAAGAACTTTACCACGGGTATACCGCTTGTGCGAGAATTCACCGCACTGCAGAAAGCTGGAGGTCATGCCTGGAACTATAGTTTGGCAATGATCATGAATGGTGGAGAAGAACCAGATCCAATGTTTGATAGTGAATACTACCAGGAGGTTTGGAAGGATGCATTCTACACCCGCAAACAAGGTGCATACGAAAAAGGCGATGCAAAGATCAACAAGGATCTTATGGATCTTACAGGTCTGAAGAACTTCCGCAACCTTTACAACCCTAACTACACCATTGATCAGCTGAAGCGGAACCAATAATCCGCTTCAGTGCAAGGTCTTCTGCCAGATTTTTTGTAAATTATTAGAGAGAGCCCGCACGGGCATCATCTCCCTTTATTTTATTGTAAATGAGCAAGAACCTAGTACCTATTGAACTGCCTTTGATAACGCAGACACCGCAGAGTCCAATAAACGGATTTGCAAAGCTGTACCTGCGTCAGGGTTATACTAAAGTATTACACGCAACAGGTCCGGAAAAAGACCTGGTACTAGATCGCCCGCTTAGCAATTTCACTTCTACTGGTCCAGCCATCATTGTCACTGATAATGACACGGTGCTTACAGGGATCCAGAAAATACAACAGTCACTTCTAAAGCTTAAGCTAAACGGTTTTCTCACAGGAACAGCCACCTATACTGGTGGATTCCTGATGATAGAATCAGAGCTTACACCCCTACCTGTTAATCCTACTCCTTTTAATGTTTTCTATGATCCTCTCACCAATGAGATGACCTATGCGCAAGCAACCACAGGTCCTCAGGGTATACAGGGTATTCAGGGCACACAAGGAGTGCAAGGTAGACAAGGTACTACCGGAATCCAGGGTTCTCAAGGGCTTCAGGGAATTCAGGGAGTACAGGGAACAATAGGTAATACAGGTTCTCAGGGAGCTATTGGTAGTACTGGTGCCCAGGGTACAACTGGTATGCAGGGTATTACTGGAGACACCGGCGCACAGGGAGCCATAGGTTCTACTGGATCACAAGGTATCACTGGTACGCAAGGTGTTGAAGGTTTGCAGGGTGTTCAAGGCACTCAGGGCATCCAGGGAACACAAGGTCTTGAAGGACTTCAAGGAGTTCAAGGTTTACAGGGCATTCAGGGTGAAACAGGACTACAAGGAATCCAAGGTGTACAGGGAACGCAAGGAATTCAGGGAACTGAAGGATTGCAAGGAACTCAAGGTATTCAGGGAGTTACCGGATCTCAGGGAACAAATGGTATCCAAGGTCAAACTGGTGCAACAGGATCTCAGGGTATAACCGGATCTACTGGTGCTCAGGGTGCAATTGGCGCGCAAGGAACAACTGGTTTTACAGGCGCTCAAGGAACACAAGGAACTCAGGGAAATACTGGTGCACAGGGAACAACCGGTCAGCAAGGCGCGACTGGTAGCCAAGGTGCTAACGGGTTACAAGGTGTGACCGGTTCACAGGGAACCCAAGGTATTACGGGCTTACAAGGAATTCAAGGTATCACCGGGTCTCAAGGCGTTCAAGGATTACAAGGACTGCAAGGAATCACTGGTAACACAGGATCCCAGGGAACGACAGGTAGTACAGGAGCTCAAGGCGCTGTTGGTGCACAGGGATCTGCAGGACTAAACGGTTCTCAGGGAACTCAAGGAATCACAGGAAATACTGGAGCCCAAGGTTTACAGGGTACACAAGGACCACAGGGTACACAAGGTACTCAAGGAATACAGGGTGTAACCGGAAGTCAGGGCCAAACGGGCCTTCAGGGCCTACAGGGTCTGCAAGGCATCCAAGGCATTCAAGGTGTGCAGGGTCAAACAGGATCACAAGGTACTTCAGGTAACTCTGTGACATTGATTGGCAGTGTAAGTACAAGTACAAGCTTGCCAGGTTACCCTAATTCATATTCTGGGAACATTGGTGACGGATATATAACATTAGACACAGGACATCTGTGGGTATGGGATGGCACTGAATGGGATGATGTAGGAAACGTTACAGGTCCACAAGGTGTACAGGGTACCACAGGTTCACAAGGAATACAAGGACTCACTGGATTGCAGGGAGTTCAGGGTATTACTGGTATCCAGGGATTAACTGGCAGTCAGGGTATCCAAGGTATCACAGGAATTCAGGGCGTTCAGGGTATCCAAGGAATCCAGGGTAACACTGGACAACAAGGTATACAAGGCTCAACAGGATCACAAGGATCTGTTGGAGCTACTGGTAGCCAGGGTATCACAGGATCAACTGGTGCACAAGGAGCAACAGGAAGTCAGGGAACTACTGGCGCCACCGGTTCTCAAGGTGCAACTGGTGTGACAGGGGCTCAAGGTATACAGGGAATCCAGGGCATACAAGGTATCACTGGCAGCCAAGGAGCTGTAGGTGCTACCGGAGCTCAAGGAATTACTGGAACACAAGGTGCAATTGGATCACAGGGAATTCAAGGAATTCAAGGTCGTCAAGGTACGCAAGGAATTACTGGCTCACAGGGTGCAGTTGGTGCAACCGGCTCACAAGGAGCTATTGGTTCCACAGGATCGCAAGGTGCTGTGGGAAGTCAGGGAAGTACAGGTATAACTGGAGCGCAGGGTGTTCAGGGGATAACCGGTATTCAGGGTTCTACTGGAGCTCAAGGAAGTACCGGTGCTACTGGATCTCAGGGCGCGCAAGGTATCCAGGGACTTATCGGTCTTACGGGAAGCCAGGGTACTACAGGGTCCCAAGGGGCCATAGGGTCTCAAGGGGCTACAGGAGCTACTGGATTAACTGGAAGTCAAGGTAGCACAGGAGCTCAGGGAGCAATTGGAGCAACTGGTTCTCAAGGTACTACTGGATCAACAGGTTCGCAGGGAGCGGTAGGTGCCCAAGGCGCTACTGGTTCTACTGGAAGTCAGGGTGCAACTGGATCTACAGGATCACAGGGTGCTACAGGATTGCAAGGAATTGCCGGTTTAAACGGTAGTCAGGGTGCGACTGGTGCACAAGGCGTACAAGGCGTTCAAGGTATACAAGGTCGTCAAGGGACAACAGGTAATACTGGAGCACAAGGTACAACTGGTGCAACTGGAATTCAGGGAAGCACAGGATCTACTGGTTTAACCGGATCACAAGGTATACAAGGTATTACCGGCAGTCAAGGTACTGCTGGTATTAATGGTACAAATGGTATTCAAGGGCCTCAAGGAACTCAAGGTGTTCAAGGTGCTACAGGAACAGGTGTTCAGGGTATTCAAGGACCTGCGGGTGTCACTCTTAGTGGTACAACCAACTATGTTGCTAAATTCACAAGTGCAAGCGCTCTTGGTAATAGCTCAATTTATGACAACGGTTACGTTGGTATTGGTACAATTACTCCTGGTGCTCAACTAGACGTCAACGGTGAAGGTAAATTTGGTGCGTATGCATATATAGGATCTACTGTAGCAAGAGGATTCTATATGGATTCATTGAATGGTGCATTCAGATCTTCAGGTGGCGCAGGTGACAAAGGGTTTTACTTCCAGGCATATGGAGGTACTGCAACGCACGCTTTCATAGGTCTTGAAGGAAGCTATGCCGGTAACTTGGGATTAGGTACTGCAACTCCTACAAGTCCGCTTGCAATTTACAGAGGTGCAGGCGTTAATGCATACATTGAAGTATCGGGTGGAGGTAATACCCTTGGTTCTGCAAGTATGACCTATGGTCAGGACAATGCCGGTAACGGATATGTCTGGAATAGATTTAACGGCCCAGTCATCTTTGGTACCAACAACAGTCAAAAAATGGTGTTGAATGCTGCAGGATATCTTGGTGTTAACAGCAGCAACCCTTCCAACAGACTTACACTTTTAACATCCAGTTCTACATACGCAGAATCATTCAGGATAACTGATGGTACTGGTATCATGAACATTGGCCACTGGGACGGGTATAATAACAGATTTGAATTTTCTGGTAAACCTACTTTCTTTGTTCAGTATGGATCTTCTCTAGATATGTCCTTCGGTACTGATGGTGCTGAAAGAATGCGTATTACAGCAGCTGGTAACGTAGGTATAGGTACCACTACTCCTGCTCAATCTCTTCATATTGCAAAAGGTAACTCGTCTTACACTTTATATGGTCCTAATGCATCTTGGGGAGCTTATCTTCAAGTAGGTGCTGGACCAAGTGTGATAGGAAATGGTACTGCTCAAGTCATTGTTACAAATGGTAATCTTCACATTGATTCTGGGACAAGCCAGGAAACCTATGTAAATTTTTATTCTCAGACTAACACCTACATAAATGCTGCAGGAGGAAAAGTAGGTATTGGTACTACCAATCCTACACAAAAACTATCTGTAATTGGTAATGTGTACGCTAACGGTGGATTCATTGGATATAGAGCAGATGGCGGTATAGGCCTTGAAGTTAACGGAGGTGATTTAGGTCCAGGATCATATATTGCTAAGTTTAATGACTATAATAACACATCTAAAGTTGTAATACTAGGTAATGGTAATGTAGGTATTGGAACTACTACCCCAGGATATCAGTTAGAAGTAAACGGATGGGTGGGTGCTTCAAGATATTATCCTTATAACAGCAACAGCACCTATATCAATGGAGATAGTGGCGGTTTACTTATAAGTGGAGCAGGATATCTGTATGTACCTGCAGCGGGTGGTTCTTATTTTGAAGGTTCTGTAAGAGTTCGTGGGGCGCTGCTTAATGATACAGGGACCTATCTGCAAATTGATGGGGGTACTACAGGTAAAACTTATTTCCCTGGCACTATAGGTGTTGGAGGAGCTTCTATATTCCATAACTCTTCTATCCAGGTAGGAAAAGGTGTATTTTTTGCCCAGGACAACAACTCTGACATAGGTGGTAAAATACTAGGATATTGGGATTCTGGATATCAACCTTACGCTGGTGGATTAGTATTCCAGGTATTCAATATCAACGGTGGTGGATCTTACACCATGAAAGATGCCATGTGGATAGCTGGAGGTGGTACTGTAGGTATCGGTACTAGCAATACTTATGGAAACAAGGCCACTATCAACGGAGGTATTTCAGGAACACCAAGCTGGAATAATGCAACGTTGGAATTACGAGCTGAAAGCGGTAGCACTGCTTCTTTAGTATTTCACAGAGCAGGTTTATCCCACTCTTCCATATACAGTGACAACGGATCCATTGCATTCTATGAGAACGGCGGTGAGGTCATGAGAATCAGCGGAAGCAAAGTAGGTATAGGAACATCCACTCCTTTTTGCGCATTGGATGTAGTAGGAACTGGAAACTTTACTCAAGACATATTTGGTGGTAATGCTGCTCTTACATGGAATTCTGCTACACAAAGTTTTAGTGCAGGAGCAGTTGCACAGGACAGCGTATCTTCTGACAGGTTTATCAGAGAAGGGGTAACGTCTATCATTAATGGTGACAGAGTTACTTCTGACTGGAATAGTGTTAATGGTAATGGCTACTTCAATGGTATTGTAATAGTCAAGCAAACCACTACGACTACTGTAAGTGCAGGTCAACTGCTTTACAAAACCAGTCTTGACAATGAATGGGCACTAGCTGACGCTGATATTGCTGGTTGTGCTACAACTTTATTAGGTGTTGCCCTAAACAACGGTGATGTGGACATTGCAGTGTTGTTAGAAGGCTTTTACAATACAACCAGTCACAACCAGGCCACCACATCAACAGCAGGTAAACCACTGTTTATCTCAGCAACTGCCGGTAATGTCACGGAACTTCCGCCAACTTCAACGGGTCAGCATGTAAGAGTTATTGGACACAACTATCGTTGTTCAGGTGATGACACAACAGTGTACTTCAAGCCAGATGGTACGTGGATTAAAATATAAGATTTAAGAAGAAATGGAAATAAATGGAGTAACTCTACAATCTGGAGGAGGTAATGTTACAGACGTCCAGGTTTTTACTACAAGTGGTGTATGGACCAAACCTGCCAATGCCAAGTTGGTTGAAGTTTACTTATTTGGTGCTGGTGCAGGTGGTGGCTCAGGCAGACGTGGTGCTGCAGGCTCCGCCCGTTATGGAGGCGGTGGTGGTGCTACAGGTTCTGTATTCATTGGCAAGTTTGACGCATCAGACCTGGCTGCTACTGAAAACATCTGGATCGGTGCAGGAGGCACTGGTGGAAGAGGTGTAGCAGTAGATAACACCAATGGTAGTCCCGGAAATACTGGTGGAAACAGCTATGTAGGTGGATTAGGTGCTGCCAGTGAAGCTAAAATAATAGCTACAGGTGGTACTGGAGGTGGAGGAGGTACTGGTACAGCCAATGGTTCAGGGCAAGCACCTGCTCAAATGGTATATGGTGTTTACGGAACAGGTTCTTACGGTACACAAAACCAGAACCCCAATGCTTTTGCAGGCAGTAGTTTGTTATATAACATGAGAGCGCTTACACCTGGTACGTTTGGTGGCGGTATAGATACGGCCAACACTGTCAACAATGCAGGAAACATTGTCAACAGGAAGATGGACTTCACCAACTTTTATAATACAACTGGTGGTGTGGGAGCAGGAGCCTCAGGAGCATCAGGTACGACTGTATTTGACAATCCAAACTTTATTGTCATGGCTTCAGGTGGAGCAGGTGGTGCATCAGGTAATGCTGCAGGAACCATCCGCGGAGGCAATGGAGGAAACGGAGGAATTGCTGCTGGTGGTGGTGGCGGAGGTGCATCTGCTAATGGAGCAGACTCTGGCAACGGAGGCAATGGTGGTAATGGCTACTGTGTAATCATAACTTATTTCTAAACCATGATCAAGAGATACGCATTTATACAAGACGGGAAAGTGGAGAACATCATCCTTTGGGATACAGAGACTGGTGACGTCCATGACATGACCACAATGGAAGTAGTTGAAACAACAGATGCTGCTATTGGCGATCTGTATATTGACGGGCAGTTTGTAAAGCCTGCTGAAGAGAATTGAAATTATAGAGGTTAAATACAAACCTCTACAAAATTTTATACATTTGTAAAACCAAAATCTTATACCTATGATTCCAAAAGAACAAGCTTACCAGCTGGTGGTGGATGCCATCAACCTGGCTACCACAAAAGGAGTATTTAATCTCCAGGATGTATCCAACATCATCAGCGCGCTTCAAGTACTCAAACCTGAAGAGCAGCCAGTCAATCAAGATCCTAAACTTCAACCTGTAAAAGATGCAAACTAATTGGACAATCTCTGCCATGGACTGTTTGTTGCAAAATGGTAACCTTACCAATGTTGTAACCAATGTACACTGGCGCTTTAAAGGAACCCAGGTACACGAGGGTGTTACTTATACTGCAGAGCAGTATGGTGTCACTTATGTCGGTGAACCAAACGAAGAAGACTTTGTAGTTTACGAAGATCTTACTGAAGAAGAAGTAGTAGGATGGTTAGCATTGTTCTTGGACATTTCCGCAATGACACAGGCTTTGCAGGACAACATTGACAAACAAATCAATCCTGTAGTTGTGACCAGAGTTCCTTCATGGAATCAGCCTCAAGGTCCGCAGTAATAGTATCCATAGAAAACCAACCCTATGAACAACTTGTGTAAGCTCGCCCTCCAAAGGGGCGGGTCTGTCAACTTTCTGACAATCCCATCCACAGAATCAGGCGGACTAGGTCTCACTAATCCCAGCATTCTACATTTCTCCTTAAACAACAAACTGCTTCTTAACCTGCGTCATGTTCAGTACGCGCTGTACCACAGTGAAGGTAAACAGCAGTATCAGACCATGTGGGGGCCACTGGCATATCTTAATCCTGAAGATGACGTCACACTGCGCACCACCAACTATTTGTGCGAGCTGGATACTAACACCCTTGCTGTAAACTTCCATCAAAAAGTGGATACGTCCTTGCTGGATGTAAAACCTATGTGGGAGTTCATTGGCCTGGAAGATGCTAGACTTGTACAATGGGGTGCATATATTGGCCTCTCAGGCGTTCGCAGGGACACTACGACAAATGGTGAGGGACGCATGGAGATAAGCGAATACGCGGGCGGAAAAGAGATCACACGCCGTAGATTGCAACCACCTACACCAAGTTACTGTGAAAAGAACTGGATGCCGGTGCTTGACCAACCTTACACTTACGTGAAGTGGACAACACCAACAGAAGTTGTTCGCGTAATAGAAGGCACAGACAACACTGAAACTATTCACCTGGTAGAACAGGATGTCAAGTTCCCGCGTGATATCCGCGGAGGATCCCAGGTTATTGCATATCGCGATATGTATATAGCGCTCACCCATGAAGTAGATCTGTATAACTCAGAGCAAGGAAGAAAGGACGCGCAGTACTACCACCGCTTTATTGTGTGGGACAAAGACTGGAAGATTATTCACCACTCTGACGCATTCAAGTTTCTGACAGGACAGATTGAGTTCTCCTGTGGCATGACCTACGTAGATGGAAACTTCATCATTCCTTTTGGCTTCCAGGACTCTACAGCTTTTGTGCTGAAAGTTCCAGAATCAGTTGTTCTAGAAATGACTGGTATTGAGACAGTTACAGAACAGGAAAGTCTAAGTACGTCTAAAGAACGTCTAAGTTCATCTACTCCTACCCTTATTTTAGACATTGTTGAAAACCCATTTGATGGGGAGGCAAACTTCCGTTTAGCAGAATACTACTTTAAAGAAGGTCACTATGCATCAGCCATGTCGTTTTACTTACGCTCCGCAGAGTTTGGAATCATTGAAGCCAAGGTATATGAGTCATTATTGATGGTTCCTATGTGTCTTAGTAAACTGGGACGCAGACAGACCACAGAACTTGGTCTATGGCAGAACGCACTGGCTTACCAGCCTCACAGACCGGAAGCACACTTCTGCCTGGCAGAATACTATGAGAGAAACAAGGACTGGACCAAATCATACGCGCATGCCTGCTCAGCTGTAGCATTTAGCAGCTCAGCTGTTGTAGCTTCTGCAAACATTGGATACACACCGGCAGGTGCTATCTTCCAAAAGGCAGTGGCAGCGTGGTGGGTAGGAAAAGGTAAAGAGTCCCGCGAGTTATTCCATCTTCTAGCAGACAATCAAAAGATAGTACCAGAAAGATACCTGCAATCTATCCAGGCAAACATCACATCACTGGGATCAGGACCAGATCCGTTCCTGAAATACGTGAAAGGATACTATCCAAAGCTGCGCTTAAAGTTTGAAGGTTCTGAGAACATTGATGAGAACTACTCCCAGACTTATCAGGATATGTTTGTGTTATCCATGCTCAATGGCAGGACCAACGGAACTTACCTGGAGATTGGTGCAGCAGATCCATTCAAGGGATCTAACTCTGCACTGCTTGAAAAACTGGGATGGACCGGTACTTCTGTTGAAATCCTGGCGCATGAGGTAGACAAGTTCAAAGCTCAGCGTAGTAATGAGATCATCTTAGCAGATGCAACTACACTGGATTATAAGAAACTCCTCAAGGAAAGAGGGCTGACCCACGTGGATTACCTGCAGGTAGACTGTGAGCCACCACTGGTAAGCATGCAGATCCTGGAAATGATGCCGTTTGATACGTGCACGTTTGGGGTGATCACCTTTGAGCATGACTACTATGCTGACATGACCAAGTCTATCAGAGAAAGGTCCAGGGAGTTTTTGAGATCCAAAGGATATGTACTTGTAGTATCCAATGTGTCACCTGATTCCAAGAGTCCTTATGAGGACTGGTGGGTACACCCGAATCATGTAGATGCTGAGATCCTAGAGATCATGCGCATGGATGATGACAGCGTGCATCACGCAGAGAGATACATGCTTTGCCATTAAAATTTCTGCTAAATAATTTAGCATTGTCATAATTCCTTCCTATATTTGTGAACCAGTGAGACTGGAAGAGTGATAGACTGAGACAAAAAAAGGGGCCGCGTTTAACGTAGCCCCTTTGTTGTTTTAGTAACCAAAAGCTTCCAGGCTGTGCTGGAAAGGATCTCCTGGTATTGTTCTCACAAGGTGTAGCATTTTCTGTGCAAGATCTCTTACTTCTACCTGCGCATGTTCGTCATTACGCAGCTGCTGGAAATGCATAAAGCTTCTGAAGTTGAACATTAAATCCATAGTGATTTGTGAGTTCATCGTCTTGAAGAAACGCGCAGACTCTTTAGCTCTCTTGCGACCAAGTACAGGAGTAAGTTCTTCCAAACATTTGTGATATGCGTTATTGGATATTTCAGTAACCCATGCTAAATGTTCAATCCATTCTTTAGGCCAATCTTGAGGAATGTAAGTCTTGTCTTCTTTGAGTTCTTTGTAACGGGCACTCTCACCGTTAATGCTTACACCAATGCGGTGCTTGAGCAAATGAATATGTGTTGCCTGGTCTACTGTTACCAGGAAATGCAACGAAGACTTCTCAAACGGTGTGTGATGTCCTTCTGTTGCAAGCATTGTCAAAAGTTTTGGGATGCGCTCAATCTTATCTTCACTGAGGTCCCTTGAGGTTGACGTCCACGCTGACTGCGCATGCGTTTGGTCTGAGCCGTAATGGCCCAATAGTTCTACTGTGTTCTTCATTATCTGATATCGTACTTGATCAGGTCCTGCTCGCGGTTGATGCGGTGAAACTCCTTGGCATTATGCAGGATCTCAAACTTCACGCGGTCAGCTACCTGTTCTAAGGTCATCTGGCAATCGGTGTACTGGCCATCTACTGGCGGACCTACTACCAGAGCCTTGTTGTAATAAGGGCTGTATTTTTCAAATCCTTTAAACCAGAAACAACCTTCCACGTAGTCTTCAAACTTAATGTAAGGTTCATAGTCTACGACAAGGTAGTTTCCGTTTAGTTCTTCCTCATCAGGAGGAGATGGGTAAATGTGTTCCAGCTCCACCGTTTCTGACAAGGTGGGCAGGAAACCGTCAGGCAATTCTACATGTTGAATGCTGCGGTTCTTTGAGTCAATTAAAATAGCTTTCATGATGGTTGTTTATGGACCAAAATAATGATATCCTGAGGAAACTTCCTCATCATTACCCTCCAGCATGTTATAGATCATGTTGGCAAGCGTAGAGCTGGTGCTCCTGAACTTGTCGTCCTTCTTAATAAAGTACTTGGATATCTGCATGTAGGTATATCCAGTAGATTCGTCAAAGCTGTCACAGTACTTCTGCGTAGCCTGGAACACTTGTTCCCAGGTGTAATCAGGATACTCCTTAAAGAACCACACAAATCTCTCCATGAGTTCTTTTGGGTTAGTACGGAAGCTGAGGTTGGTCCCTTCTTTTTTACTGCGGGGGAACATCTCGTTAAAACGCTTGATGTTGTCTTCCCATTCTGCCAGAGGGATCTTGGCTTTTTTGGCACGCTTGGCTTTAAGAGCTACCTCTTCTGCCTCTCGTAAAAGGTGTAATCCTTTTTCTGTGAGAACATACACGCTACCCACATCTTTTTTCTCCTCCTTCAAATGACCAGTCATCTCCAGGCGGTACTGTTCATGCCGGAAGTTGATGTAGTTAGGATACATATAAGAGTGAAAGGTAGAATGAAGAACCAGGTAGCCATTAGGCGTGACACTATTCTTAACTAGAAAGTCAAATAGTTCTCTCATCTTGTTTGGTTTTTAAATGTTGGTTTTACAGGAGAGGTCTAAGGCCGCGTGTTGCGACCTTAAACGTCCTGCTGGGTATTAACTCTGTGCGTTTAACCGCTACAGCTTTCACATGAAAGAATATCACGGGCAAACTCCTGGGCTGCGTTTTGTCCTAACTGGTAGTACAAAGTCTTAACGCCTAGCTCATGAGCGTCCAGCAATAATCTGTTCACATCTTTTGTAGGGGTGGAAGGATGAATCATAAGATTCAAGCTTTGTCCCTGGTCAATGTATTTTTGGCGGGATGCTGCCTGGAGAATAATCTCCTTCTGAGAAATCTCAATAAAGGTTCTGAAGACAAGCTTCTCTTCTTCACTGAGGAAATCCAGGTGCTGCACG
>JACCDZ010184833.1_pt1 | contig 29670 bp, 30 predicted proteins | sample 7449551 | NCBI WGS metagenome assembly JACCDZ01 (sample SAMN15323452, study PRJNA562643) | freshwater metagenome | isolation source: river surface water | place: USA:Blue River Watershed | collected 2017-08-18 | reverse complement strand
CGGTCGGGCAGATCATGCGGCGCATGTGCAAGGAATACCGCATGGTGATCCGCATGCTGGAGGCGCGCGGCACGGCGGATTTCGGACTGATCTCGCAGGAACTTTATGGTGCGGCCTCGGATGCGTTCCATGCCGGTGATCCGACGCTGGCCGATTTGGGGCTGATGCTCTCGGACTATCTGAACAACATCGATAATCGTGGCGATCTAAAGGACGAAGCCAAAACGCTGACTGCCAAGGATGCGGTGTTGCTGTTGCAGGAGCGCCTGGCGGCGGTGTTCGGTGATGAAACCATTCGCGTATTCGAGTCCGATGGGATTGTCGCCGATGCGGCTGCGGGGGCCGATTACATCAAGATCCGTTCCGATGCCCTGTTCAATTCCCGTGATGTGCGCGCGTTGGAAGTGCATGAAGGCATGGTTCACGTGGCCACCACGCTCAATGGCCTGAATCAGCCGTTCTGTACCTTTCTGGCGAAGGGGCCACCCTCCTCGACGGTGACGCAGGAAGGCCTGGCGATCCTGATGGAAGTCATCAGCTTTACCTCCTATCCCACCCGCCTGCGCAAGCTGACCAACCGCACCCGGGCCATCCACATGGCCGAGGAGGGCGCCGATTTTCTCGAGATTTACCGGTTCTACCGTGAGCAGGGGTTCAGCGAGCAAAGCAGTTATACCAATGGCAGCCGGGTATTCCGCGGTTCGACTCCCGACGGTTTGCCGTTCACCAAGGACCTGTCGTACCTCAAGGGTTTTATCCTGATCTACAACTACATCCAGCTGGCGGTGCGCAAAGGCAAGCTGGAGCAGATTCCATTGCTGTTCAGTGGCAAGACCACGCTGGAAGACATGCGTACCCTGCGTCAGCTGGTCGATGAAGGGCTGGTGGTGCCACCCAAATACTTGCCACCACAGTTCCGTGACCTGAATGCGCTGTCAGCCTGGATGTGCTTTTCCAACTTCCTCAATCATTTGAGTCTGGATCGCATCGAAGCGGATTACGCCAATATCCTGTAGCGCGTTTTGCCGATTGGCTGGCCAATCTGCGCAACCCGTCGTCGACAAAGTAGTCAGACTGGATGCGGCTTTCATCCCGTTTGAGCAAGGAGTTCCAGATGCCCAGTCCTACCCTTGAATATGAAATTCTTGGCAGCTCAGCGCAGTCGGTGGAAATCATTCTGGCCCCGGGCGAAACCGTGATTGCCGAAGCCGGGGCGATGAACTACATGACCGAAGGGATTCGTTTTGATACGCGCATGGGTGATGGCTCAACTTCCGGCGTGTTCGGCAAATTATGGGGTGCGGGTAAGCGCTGGATTACCGGCGAGTCATTGTTTCTCACCCATTTCACCAACGACAGCGGCTTCCGGGCGCGGGTGGGGTTCGCTGCGCCCTATCCCGGCACCGTGGTGCCCATTGAGCTCAATGCAGTCGGTGGGCGGCTGGTCTGCCAGAAGGACGCCTTTTTATGTGCGGCCTATGGCACCCGGGTCGGCATCAGCTTCAGCAAGCGCATCGGTGCCGGTTTCTTCGGTGGCGAAGGCTTTATCCTGCAGCAGCTTGAAGGTGACGGGCTGGCCTTTCTGCATGCCGGCGGAACCATCATCCGCAAAGACTTGCACGACGAAACCCTGCGTCTGGATACCGGTTGTCTGGTCGCTTTCAGCAGCACTCTGGAATACGACATCGGTCTGGCCGGTGGCCTGAAGAGCATGCTGTTTGGCGGCGAAGGGTTATTGCTGGCTACCCTCAAGGGCACCGGTACGGTGTGGATCCAGAGCCTGCCTTTCTCGCGTCTGGCCGAGCGTATCTATCTGGCTACCTTCAAGGCTCGCGAAGAAGTCCGTGCGGGCGGTCAGTAATGCGCCACGCGTTGATCGTGATCGTTACGCTGTTACTGCAGGCTTGCAGTGGTTTGCTGTTTTACCCTGAAAAGGGCCTGCCGCTGACACCGGCTGCGGCGGAGCTGGAGTACCGCGATGTGCAACTGACCACCGCCGACGGTGTGCGCCTGCATGCCTGGTGGCTGCCGGCCAAGGCTGGCGTGGCGCTCAAGGGGACAGTGCTGCACCTGCATGGCAATGGCGGCAATCTGGCCTGGCATCTGGGCGGCAGTTACTGGCTGCCGGAGCAGGGCTATCAGGTGTTGATGCTGGATTACCGGGGCTACGGGCGCTCCGAGGGACAGCCAAGTCTGCAGGGCGCGTATGCCGATATCGAAGCTGCCTTTGCCTGGCTTGAGGCGTCACCCGAGGTGCAGGGTAAACCGCTGTTCCTGCTCGGACAGAGTTTGGGCGGAGCCTTGGCGGTGCATTTTCTGGCCGAGCACCCGCAGCGGCGCGAGCAGTTGCAGGCGCTGGTGCTCGATGGTGTGCCGGCCAATTACCGCCAGGTTGCGCGTCACCTGCTCAGCGATGCCTGGCTGACCTGGCCGTTGCAGGTACCGCTGAGCTGGATGGTGCCCGAGGCAGACAGTGCCGTGTATGCCATGCCCCAGTTGGAGGGCTTGCCGGTGCTGATGTTCCAGAGTATCGATGATCAGGTGGTGCCGCTGAACAATGGCATTGCCCTGTATCAGGTCGCGCAGCCGCCCAGGGTGTTGCAGCTGACGCGTGGCGCCCACGTGGAAACTTTCAGTGAACCCGTCTGGCGCGAAGTGATGCTCGGTTTCCTGGAGGACCCTTCCGCGTTCAATGGCTTGCGCCGACTGGCAGAAGCGCCCCTGAGTCCATCATTACCATGACCATCTGCAGTTCGCGTCAGGGCTTGTTGTATCCTTGGCGCCCGCAACTCTGTTCTCAACCCTGATCAAGTGAATAATCCATGAGTGATGAACGTAACCCCATCCCGCTGATTCTTACCGGTATTGCCAGCATCCTGGGCACTGTCATGGTGCTCTGGTACTACGGCTATCTGCATTTTGCCAAGGAAGAAGATGCCCTGCTGCTCAGCGAGTTCACCATGCTCAAGACGGTCGAGGGGGTTGATTACAAGGTTTCCCTGCAGCCGGCCGACCAGATTGCCCAGTGCTTCGATGGCGTGCTGGTGCTGTTCGACATGCAACAGAAAGGCCTCAGTGGTGTTCTGGTGGATCGGCGCAAGCGCGCGGTGCGCTGTGTTGTTGAAGAGCAGGCCCCGGCCAAAGAGTGATGCGCTGTGTCTGGCAGGGTGATCTGGTCGCCCTGTCAGCGCTGTGGCACCTTCCGCCCATCAGCTACGCTGTGTTTTACCGTTCAGGGCAACGCTGAATCGGTTCAACGTGCAGTGTGGAGATAAGGCACATGGCGGAAATCGACGCGCGCTTGCGGGAAAATGTCCATTTGCTCGGGCAGTTGTTGGGCGACACCCTGCGCGCCCAGTTGGGGTCAGAGTTCTTCGACAAGATCGAGCGCGTGCGCAAGGGCGCCAAACGTTCGCGTCGTGAGTCCAGTGAGGGGACTGCACAACTGACGGCCATCCTTGACGGATTGGACAGCTCCGAGCTGTTACCCGTGGTGCGGGCCTTCAGTCACTTTCTCAATCTGGCCAATATTGCCGAGCAGTATCACCAGATCCATCGCCGGCGTGCCGGCGAGGCAGAGCCCTTCGAATTGCTGGCGCTGCCGGTGTTGCTGAACCGGCTGTTAGACAGCGGGCAGTCTGGTGAAGCACTGGCCAAGCAGCTCAGCGAACTGGAGATTGAACTGGTTCTGACCGCGCATCCGACGGAAATTGCCCGGCGTACCCTGATCCAGAAATACGATGCCATCGCGGAACAGCTGGCCTTGCAGGATCACCATGACCTGTCGGCGCTTGAGCGCGAGCGCATCAACGAGCGTTTGCGCGGGTTGATTGCCGAGGCCTGGTATACCGATGAGATCCGCCGCAGCCGGCCGACGCCGGTCGACGAGGCCAAGTGGGGTTTTTCGGTGATCGAGCATTCATTGTGGCATGCACTGCCCAATGTCCTGCGCCAGACCGATCGCGCACTCCTGAGTGCGACCGGAGAATGCCTGCCGGTTGAGGCTGCCCCCATTCGCTTTGCTTCCTGGATGGGTGGTGACCGTGATGGCAATCCGAATGTCACCGCGGCCGTCACCCAGGAGGTGCTGCTGCTGGCGCGCTGGATGGCCGCCGATCTGTTTCTGCGCGATGTCGACAAGCTGGCCGCCGATCTTTCCGTGCAACAGGCCAGTGCCCGGCTGATTGAGCGTGTAGGTGAGTGCGCTGAACCCTATCGGGCCCTGCTCAAGCAGTTGCGCGAGCGTTTGCGGGCAACCCGTCAGTGGGCCGAGGAGGCCTTGAAGGCCGAGGTCGCACCCGGGGCCGAGGTCCTGCAGTGCAACCAGGAGCTGCTGGAGCCCTTGCAACTTTGCTATCAATCCCTGCATGAGTGCGGCATGGGTGTGATTGCCGATGGTGCCTTGCTCGATTGCCTGCGCCGTGCCAGCACCTTCGGCCTGTTCCTGCTGCGACTGGATATTCGTCAGGATTCTTCGCGGCACGCGGCCGCGCTGGATGAAATCACCCGGCACCTGGGGCTGGGCAGTTATCTGCAGTGGGATGAAGCCGCCCGCATCGCGTTCCTGCTGCGCGAACTGGATAATCCGCGGCCTTTGCTGGCGCCGCAGTTCCAGGCCAGCGCAGATACCGCTGAAGTGTTAGCCACCTGCCGCGTGGTAGCGGCGGCACCTGCCGCTTCGCTGGGGTCGTATGTCATCTCCATGGCAGGCGCACCCTCGGATGTGCTGGCGGTGCAATTGCTGCTCAAGGAAGCCGGTCTGCCGCGCGCGATCCGTGTGGTGCCGCTGTTCGAGACCCTGGCTGATCTTGAGCAAGCCGGGGCGGCGATTGATCAGTTGCTGGTTCTGCCCGGCTACCGGAGCCGCTTGCAGGGGCCGCAGGAAATCATGATCGGCTATTCCGACTCGGCCAAGGATGCCGGCACCACCGCAGCAGCCTGGGCGCAGTACTGTGCTCAGGAAGCCCTGGTGGCGGTGTGTCAGCGACATGGCGTCGAGTTGCTGCTGTTTCATGGTCGTGGTGGCACGGTTGGCCGCGGTGGCGGACCGGCCCATGCGGCGATCCTGTCGCAGCCGCCGGGGTCGGTAGCGGGCCGGTTCCGCACCACCGAACAGGGTGAAATGATTCGCTTCAAATTCGGTCTGCCAGGCATTGCCGAGCAAAACCTCAGTTTGTATCTGGCCGCCGTGCTGGAGGCTACTTTGTTGCCGCCACCCAGCCCGGAGCCGGCCTGGCGCGAGGCCATGGGAAGGCTGGCCCGTGACGGAGTCAGCGCTTACCGGGCGATAGTGCGCGAACACCCGCAATTCGTGGCTTACTTTCGTCAGGCCACGCCGGAGCTGGAGCTCGCCCGCTTGCCGCTGGGCAGTCGCCCGGCCAAGCGTCGTGAAGGTGGGGTGGAGAGCCTGCGGGCGATTCCGTGGATTTTCGCCTGGACCCAGACGCGGCTGATGTTGCCGGCCTGGCTGGGTTGGGAAACAGCACTGGAAAAGGCCTTCGGGCGCGATGAAATGCCGCTGCTGCGAGACATGCTGGCCCGCTGGCCGTTTTTTCGTACCCGTATCGATATGCTGGAAATGGTGCTGGCCAAAGCTGATGGCGCTATCGCTGCCTTGTATGACGAGCGTCTGGTAGCGGCAGAACTGCGACCGCTGGGCGGGCATTTGCGCGGCTTATTGTCGCACTCGGGTGTCGCGGTGCTGGCGCTGACCGGGCAGTCACAGTTGCTGGCGCACAGTCCGCAAACCCTTGAATCGATCAGTGTGCGCAACACCTACCTGGACCCGTTGCACCTGCTTCAGGTCGAGCTTCTGGCGCGTTCCAGAGGGGGGCACGAATTGTTGGCAGGAGGGCTTGAACAGGCCATGCTGGTGAGTGTTGCAGGGATTGCTGCGGGCCTGCGTAACACGGGTTGACACAAATGGCATTCGACTTTCGGTGGCTTGTGCCTGAACAGTGTGCTGTGTATCTTGGCACCCCTTGGGCTGAAGATTGCCCACCAGATTCCAGGGTTTGCCGCAAGAGGTGAATCTGCAAAGTTTCAGTCCAATTTTAAGGAGCCTATCGATGCGCGTGATTCTGCTGGGAGCACCCGGTGCCGGAAAAGGTACTCAGGCGCGCTTTATCACCGAGAAATTCGGCATTCCGCAGATTTCCACAGGCGATATGCTGCGGGCGGCAGTCAAGGCGGGCACCGAACTGGGTTTGAAGGCCAAAAGCGTCATGGATTCGGGTGGTCTGGTTTCCGATGATCTGATCATCAATCTGGTCAAGGAGCGCATTGCTCAGGCCGACTGCGCCAAAGGATTCCTCTTTGATGGCTTCCCGCGCACCATTCCTCAGGCCGAAGCGCTGCAGCAGGCTGGCGTGGTGATTGATCATGTGGTCGAGATCGCGGTGGATGACGAAGAAATCGTCGGGCGTATCTCCGGGCGTCGTGTGCATCCTGCCTCAGGCCGGGTCTATCACACCGAGCACAACCCGCCGAAGGTTGCTGGTAAAGACGACGAAAGCGGTGAAGATCTGATTCAGCGCGAAGACGACAAGGAACAAACCGTGCGCCACCGGCTGTCGGTTTATCACTCGCAGACCAAGCCGCTGATTGGCTTCTACTCGCAGCTGGCAGCGGCCTCGGGTACGCCCAAGTACAGCGCCATTGCGGGTATCGGTTCGGTTGAGCAGATCACGGCCAAGGTGCTTGCCGCACTGAGCTGATGATTTTTTAGTACGTCCCGACGGCCCGCTTGCGGGCCGTCGGCGTTTATACTGCGCGCCCACCTTTTAGCGGACCCTGTTGATGACCACTCTGCTGGCCCTGGATACCGCCACCGAAGCCTGCTCGGTGGCTTTGCTGCACGACGGCAAAGTCATCAGCCATTACGAGGTCATCCCGCGCCTGCATGCCCAGCGGCTGCTGCCGATGATCGAGAGTTTGCGGGCCGACGCCGGTATTGCCCTCTCCGCGATCGATGCGATTGCCTTCGGTCGCGGCCCCGGTGCGTTTACCGGCGTGCGGATTGCCATTGGGGTGGTTCAGGGCCTGGCCTTCGCGTTGCAGCGCCCGGTGTTGCCGGTTTCCACGCTGGCCGTGCTGGCTCAGCGCGCCCATCGCGAGCATGCGGCGACTCAGGTGGCTGCGGCGATAGATGCGCGCATGGATGAAGTGTATTGGGGTTGCTATCGGCTGGAGCAGGGCGAGATGTGCCTGCAGGGGCTGGAGTCTGTGCTGGCGCCGCAACTTGCCGGCCTGCCCCGACTGGCCGAGGGCGACTGGTTCGGCGCAGGCACCGGCTGGGTTACATACCAGGATCGTTTGCCGGCCGCCGTTTCAGGTCGCGCGGGAATGTTGCTGCCGCATGCGCAGGATCTGCTGCAGTTGGCCGGTTTTGCCTGGCAGCGGGGCGAGGCGCTGGATGCGCAGGACGCGCAGCCGGTGTACTTGCGCGACAATGTCGCGACGCCGAAAAAATTTCCGCTCTGATGGCCAATTGCCAAGTGCCGGAGCAACGACTAAATTCACTTTTCGGTTGATCTTCACGGTCAGGTAGTAATCGATGCGCGTTGAAGGCTTTTCCTCTGCTCCGCTGAATCGCATTGCCCCTGCGGGCGGCGCGGTTACGCCCTATCGTGAGGTGCGTCGTGATGACGAACGGCGCGGCGAGCAGCCGGCATCGACCTCGGCCAGTCAGGGCTTCGATCAGCAACCCCTGCCGCGACGTGTTCAGGCTTCCTCGGCAGGCAGCGAAAACCTTCCGGCGCGTGCTCAGGATCTCTATCAGTCAAGGCCGGTCAGTGCGCGCGCCGCCCAGGCTTTGGCCAGTTATGGCAGCACGGCCAGTTTGCCGGTGGATCCGGATGCCGCGCAGATTCTCGGTCTGGACCTCTACGCCTGATCTGTCAGCGTCTGGCCAGCAGCAGATCGGCTGCCTGCCCGGTTCGTCCGTCACTGAACTCGAAACTGCCCAGCTGCGCAATTTCATCGTAAGCGCCCAGTGCCAGGCGGACGTCGCTGGCACGCAGTTGAATACTCGCCACGCCGGCCTGCTCAAGTGACTGCAGTTGTTGTCGGCCCTGACTGTCGAACGTCATCAGGCGCAGCGCTGAATACACGGCGTCCTGCTGGTTGATCAGGCCATCGCGGTTGTCGTCGTATCTGGCCAGTTCGGCGAAGCCGTTGGCGGCGCCGTTCTGGTCGCCAAACAGCTCTCGACCACTGTCGATGCGGCCATTGCTGTTGCGGTCCAGTACCAGCAGTGCGTCATCGCCGGTCGGAGCGCTGATGTTGTCAGTGATTCCGTCGGCATTCAGGTCGAAGCGCTGGCTGTTCTGCAGGCCGCTGGTGCTGAAACCGTTGCCGGCCAGGTCCAGCACCAGCGGATCGCTTTTGGCCGGCGCTGGCGGGCTGCCCAGATTAAGGTTCAGTTCACTCTGCTCAACCGCTTGCCCGGCACTTTGCGCCTGTGCGCTCAGTCCGGCTGCGGATATCTGTGGCTCTGCCGGTTCTGTCTGGGGTGAGGGTTCTGCAGGCAGCTCGCTGTCGGGAGACAAGGTGCGCCGCAGAATCTGGTACTCGAATGAATTGCGCACGGATTCTTGCAGATGATCATCCAGTTGCCTGGCTGAGCGATGGGCGTCGAAAGGCGTGCGAGGTGAGGAAATAACGTCAAACATGTTCGGCTCGATGCGGCTGCAGGCTGCCGGGTCTGGCAAAATGCCGCATCCTGTTATCCGGCTGGAATGAGTTTTTCTTGAGAGATTTTGCAGATGACTGACGAGCGGTATGCCGCCACGGTTCGTGTTGAAGCGCTGGAGCCGGATTTTGCGGCGGCGGCCAATACCTGGGCCGCGCGACTGGGGCTTGCGCAGCATGGCGAGGCTGGCTTTGCTCTGCAGGTCGGCGCTGACGGGCTGCAACTGGTCGAGCTGGTTGAGCATGGTCCGGGCCCGGTGCGGGTTGATTTTGTCGAGGGCGCAGCAGCTCACCGGCGCTTGCATGGCGGCGGCGCCGGGCAAATGATCGCCAAGGCGGTAGGGGTTCAGGCGGGCATCCGGCCCCATGTGCTGGATGCCACTGCCGGATTGGGGCGAGATGCCTTTGTGCTGGCAACCCTGGGCTGTCAGGTGGATATGGTCGAGCGCCAACCGCTGGTGGCGGCCTTGCTCGAAGATGGCTTGCGGCGGGCGGTGCTGGATGCCGAAGTCGGACCGATTGTCGCCCGCATGCGCTTGCACAGTGCCAATGCCATCGAGTTGATGCGCCATTGGGAGGGTGACATTCCGCAGGTGATCTATCTCGATCCGATGTTCCCCCTGCGTGATAAAAGCGCGCTGGTGAAAAAGGAAATGCGCCTGTTCAAGCCGCTGGTAGGCGAGGATCCGGACGCGCCGGCTTTACTGGAAGCGGCCTTGGCGCTGGCCAGTCATCGGGTGGTGGTCAAGCGGGCACGCAAGGCGCCGGCCATCGCCGGAGTCAAGCCCGGGTATGTGCTGGACGGTAAGTCCAGTCGTTTTGATATCTACCCGAAGAAATCCCTCAAACCGGGCTAGTTGAGGCGCCTCAGTCAGGCTCTTTGCGGTAGGCGCGCAGAAACACCTCGACCACATCCTGCACGTGCGCCTCGATCTCGGCGTCATCGGCCAGATCAGGGCTGCAGCCGAGCAACAGACGGAAGTTGTTTTTGCCCTTGATCATGCAGAAAAAGTGCCCCGCGGCGCGGGCCGGATCAGGTACCTGCAGCTGGTCGTTCTGACCGGCCTGCAACAGCAAACGCTCCATTTCCCGCATGACCCGTTGCGGGCCGGCATCCATGAACAGTTGTGACAGCTTGGGGTTGGCATTGGCCTGCGCCACCATCACCCGGTGCAGTTCGATGGACTCGCTGCTGTTGACCAGGCCGTGAAAACCACGACCGATGTTCAGCAGCGCGCTCTTGATTGACGTGCTGCGCGATGGCTCGAAGAACGGCTGTGGGAGTTGTTCTTCGCACTTGGATTTCACCGCGGCGGCAAACAGGGTCTCCTTGTCAGTGAAGTGGCTGTACACCGTCAGCTTGGAAACACCGGCTTCAGCGGCAATTGCGTCCATACTGCTGCCGTCATAACCCTTTTGCAGGAACAGGCGCTTGGCGGCGTCGAGGATGGCCTCGCGCTTGGCCGGGTCTTTGGGTCTTCCTGCGCTGGAGGGGGGTGTCGTGCTGGTTTCGATGTTCATTTTTAAGTGCTGGACGCTGGGGTTTGAAGTTCTTACTATACCCGTCAGTTCAGTAATATAAACCCCTATTTTTTCAAAGGTCATTCGCCATGTTTCGACGTGCCCTGCTGGTTGCTGTCCCGCTTGCTGTCACAGCGCTGCTGACCGGTTGCGGCAAGGAGCAGGTGGTCGAGCAGCGTCCGCGTCCGGTCATGGTGGTGCATCCGCAGCCGGCGCTGGCTCAGCTGGAAACCTATCCGGGCGAAGTGCGGGCGCGTTTCGAGCCGGATCTGGCCTTCCGTATTGGTGGTGAAGTGACCAAGCGGCTGGTTGATACCGGTGATCAGGTCAAGAAGGGCCAGGTGCTCGCCGAACTGGACCCCAAGGACGTGCAGTTGCAACTCAGTGCCATGAAGGCGCAGGTGGCGGCGGCCGAGGCGAATCTGTCGCTGGTGCGTTCCGAGCGTGAGCGTTACCAGCAGTTGCTGGCCCGCCAGCTGGTCAGCAAGTCGCAGTACGAGAATGTCGAGAACCTCTATCAGTCCGGTGAAGCGCGGCTCAAGCAGGTCAAGGCCGAATATAACGTCAGTGCCAATCAGGCCGGTTATGCCGTACTGCGGGCGCCGCGCGATGGTGTGGTGTCCAAGCGCATGCTGGAAGTCGGTCAGGTAGTGGCTCCCGGCCAGATGGTGTTCAGTCTGGCGGCTGATGGCGAGCGCGAAATTGTCATCAGTTTGCCCGAAGGCAACATCAGCAAGTTCAGTGTCGGTCAGCCGGTGCGCATCGAGTTGTGGTCGCGTCCGGGGACCTTTCTGGCTGGCAAGCTGCGCGAAATATCCCCGGCGGCCGATCCGCAATCGCGTACCTATGCAGCCCGTGTCGCGATTGTCGAAGATACCAATGCACCAGTAGACCTGGGTCAGAGTGCTCAGGTGTTTGTCAGTCAGGCGGGCGATATCCCGCTTTCCGTGCCGTTGTCGGCGCTGACGGCCGATGCCGGTCAATCCTATGTGTGGATTGTTGATCCGCTGACCTCGTCGCTCAAGCGTATAGCGGTCGAGGCCGGTCCCTACGGTGAGGAAAGCGTACCCATTCTGGATGGATTGAAGTCCACCGACTGGATCGTGTCTGCGGGGGTTCAGGTGCTCATCGAGGGCGTCAAGGTGCGTCCGGTGGACCGGGATAATCGTCCCGTCACCCTGACAGGCAAGGAGTAACGCCGGATGAATTTCAACCTTTCCATCTGGGCGGTAAAAAATCGTCAGGTGGTGTTCTACCTGATCCTGCTGATCAGCATTGCCGGCGCCATTGCCTACACCAAGCTGTCGCAGGCCGAAGATCCGCCGATTTCCTGGCACGCCATGATGATCAAGGTGGTCTGGCCGGGCGCCAGTGCCGAAGAGATGGCGCTGCAGGTCGGTGACCGGATCGAGAAAAAACTCATGGAGTCCGGCGAGTTCAAGGAGGTCATTTCCTACTCGCGCCCGGGAGAGACGCAGATCACCTTTCTGACCCAGGAATACCTCAACCCGCAAGAAACCGAGGAAACCTGGTACCAGATCCGCAAGAAGGTCAGTGATATTCGGCATACCCTGCCACAAGGGGTCGTCGGTCCTTTCTTCAATGACGAGTTCGGCACGGTCTACGGCAACATCTATGCCCTCACCGGTGAGGGCTACGACTACGCGGTGCTCAAGGATTATGCCGACCGTCTGCAGTTGCAATTGCAGAAGGTCAAGGATGTCGGACGAATCGAACTGCTCGGTTTGCAGGAAGAGAAGATCTGGATCGAACTGTCCAACACCAAAGCGGCGACCATTGGCCTGCCCACCGAGGCCGTCCTCAAGGCTCTGAACGACCAGAATGCGGTGGCTCCGGCGGGCTTCTTTGAAACCGATCAAGAGCGCGTGCAGTTGCGCGTGACCGGGCGCTTCACTTCGGTCGATGAAATCCGCAATTTCCCGATCCGCGTCGGCGACCGCACCTTCCGTATCAATGATGTGGCGGACGTGCGTCGCTCATTCAGTGATCCACCCGCGCCGCGCATGCGTTTCATGGGCGAGAATGCCATTGGTCTGGCGGTTTCGATGAAGGCTGGCGGCGACATTCTGGTGCTCGGTGCTGCGCTGGACAAGGAGTTTGCCCGCCTGCAGAAAACCCTGCCGCTGGGCATGGAACTGGCCAAGGTCTCGGACCAGCCGGTGGCGGTCAAGCGCGGTGTCGGTGAATTCCTGCGGGCACTGGCCGAGGCCCTGGCGATCGTGCTGATCGTGAGTTTCTTCTCCCTGGGCGCACGCAGTGGCCTGGTGGTGGCGCTGTCGATTCCGATCGTGCTGGCGATGACCTTCTGCCTGATGTACTACTTCAACATCGGCCTGCACAAGATATCCCTGGGTGCGCTGATTCTGGCGCTGGGGCTGCTGGTGGACGATGCGATCATCGCCGTCGAGATGATGGCGGTGAAAATGGAGCAGGGCTTCGATCGCATCAAGGCGGCCGGATTTGCCTGGAGCAACACGGCATTCCCCATGCTGACCGGAACCCTGATCACGGCGGCAGGCTTTCTGCCGATCGCCACCGCCAAGTCCGGCACCGGCGAATACACCGGTTCGATCTTCTCGGTGGTGACCATTGCACTGCTGGTCTCGTGGATTGCGGCGGTGATCTTCGTCCCCTATCTGGGTTACCGGCTATTGCCGGCGTCGGCGCCGTTGGCTGGCGGACATGCTGCCCACGATCCTTATGACAAGCCGTTCTATGCGCGCTTTCGCAAGGTGCTGGGCTGGTGTGTGGATCATCGCAAGGCCGTGCTGCTCCTGACGCTGTCTGCTTTCATCACCTCGCTGGTCCTGTTCAAGTTCATTCCGGTGCAGTTCTTCCCGTCCTCCGGGCGTTATGAGCTGATGGTGGATCTGAAACTGGCCGAAGGTTCGTCGCTGAAGGCCACCGAAGTACAGGCGGCACGCCTGGAGAAGTTGCTGCAAAGCCAGCCGGGCGTTGAAAACTATGTGGCCTATGTCGGTTCGGGCTCGCCGCGCTTTTATCTGCCGCTGGATCAGCAGATGCCGCAGGCCAGTTTTGCCCAGTTTGTGGTGTTGACCAAGTCCGCCAAAGAGCGTGAAAGAATCCGCACCTGGCTGATCGAGGTGATGGACGAGCAGTTCCCGACGGTCCGTTCGCGTATTTCCCGGCTGGAAAACGGGCCTCCGGTCGGCTATCCGATTCAATTGCGGGTGTCCGGCGAGCATATCGATCAGGTGCGCGCGCTGGCGCGTCAGGTGGCCGACAAGGTCCGGGACAATCCCCATGTGGTGAATGTGCACCTGAACTGGGAAGAGCCGAGCAAGGTGGTGCGGTTGCAGATCGATCAGGACCGGGCGCGCGCACTGGGTGTATCCACGGCGGATGTTTCCAGCGCGCTGGAAGGCTTGTTGTCCGGGCAGACGGTCAGTTACTACCGTGAAGGCAATGAGCTGGTCGAGGTGTTGCAGCGCGGCACCTCCAACGAGCGCGGGCAGCTGGCCCAACTGCCGAGTCTGTCGATCCAGACCAGCAGCGGCAAGAGTGTGGCGTTGTCCCAGGTGGCGACCCTGAATTACGAGTTCGAAGAGGGCATCATCTGGCGACGTGACCGCTTGCCCACGGTGACGGTGCGTGCGGATATCTACGACGGCAGTTTGCCTGCACCGGTGACGGCGCAGATCATGCCGACCCTGACCGACATCGAGGCCAGGATGCCGGACGGGTATTACCTGGAAGTCGGCGGCACGGTTGAGGATTCGGCCACCGGTCAGGAGTCGGTGAATGCCGGTCTGCCGCTGTTTCTGGTGGTGGTGGTGACCTTGCTGATGCTGCAGCTGCGCAGCTGCTCGCTGTCGGCCATGGTGCTGCTCACAGCGCCATTCGGACTGATCGGCGTGGTGCTGTTCCTGCTGGTGTTCCGTCAACCCTTCGGCTTTGTGGCCATGCTTGGCACCATTGCCCTGTCGGGGATGATCATGCGCAACTCGGTGATCCTGATCGATCAGATCGAGAAGGACATCCTCGACGGCGCGACCCGCCGTCAGGCCATCATCGATGCCACCGTGCGGCGTTTCCGGCCTATCGTGCTGACCGCCCTGGCGGCGGTACTGGCCATGGTGCCACTGGTGCGCAGTGTGTTCTTCGGCCCAATGGCAGTGGCGATCATGGGTGGCCTGATTGTCGCCACCGGCCTGACCCTGCTGGCGCTGCCCGCCTTGTATGCCGCCTGGTACCGGGTCAAACCCGGCGATGGTCCGGTGGTCAGGGCTGCTGACTGACGCCGTGAAAGTAAAACGCCCCGCATTGCGGGGCGTTTTACTTTCAGCAATGGCTCTGCAAGGGAGCCAGTCAGTGGGTTGATGTCTCTGCTGGGCGCGATCAATTTTGCACAGCGATTGTTGCTACATCCTTGCGCAGGTCATCGGGCAACCGATTGCGTCGAACTTCACTGATAGTGCCATCCTCGTTTTTGACCAGATAGGCAGTGCCGCTCTCACCGATGCCTTGCTGAACTTCACCGCCGCTGAAATAGCCGACGCCCGCGCCGATCAGTGCGCCGACCGGGCCACCCGCGACGCCGCCGAGCAAGACTCCAATACCGCTGCCAAAGACTTCGCCGGCACGGTTTTCCTCAGTAGTTCCGACAATTTCAGCCGCATTGGCCAGAGGGGCGAGCAGGGCCAGAGTAAGTAGTAGTTTGTTCATTTTGCTGTCTCCGAGTGTGTTTGAACGTGGCTGGGTAGCCGACGGAGTCAGTGTCGCAAAAGATGTATGTATCAAGAATAACCATGCTTTCCAATTTACTGTTTCACTTTTAGGAATTATCAGTCGCTTATTTTCAGTGCCTTACTGTCCGCTGCCTGTTGGCTTATCGATCCATCCCTGATCTGCGCAACAGCCGAGGTCGGGACCTGCGTAGGGTGGTGTTAGGCCGCAGGCCGAAACCCACCAAGCCGGCCATAAGGCCGGCTGCTTTGGCGGTAAACGCCAGATCAATAACAGGATGCCTCTGGCATCCATGGTGGGTTACGCCACGGGCTAACCCACCCTACGACATCACGCTTAATTCGGGCCGGATCAATAGTTGAGAAAACAGCTGAGTAAATCGTCCGGCACTGGCAGACCGCATTGATGCAGCCGTTTGCCATTGGCCCTGCATGTGTGGCCGGTGAGGATTCCGTTACAGGCCCATTTCACTAAGACCCGAATGCTCGTCCGGACGGCGACCCTGTGGCCAGTGAAACAGCCGCTCTGCCGGGCTGATCGGCAGGTCATTGATGCTGGCGTGGCGTTCCTGCATCAGACCCTGTTCATCGAACTCCCAGTTCTCGTTGCCGTAGGAGCGAAACCACTGGCCGTTGGCGTCGTGCCACTCATAGGCAAACCGCACGGCAATGCGGTTGTCCGTGTGCGCCCAGAGTTCCTTGATCAAGCGGTACTCTTGCTCGCGTTGCCATTTGCCGGCGAGGAAGGCACGGATCTGTTCACGACCCCGCGGGAACTCATGGCGATTGCGCCAGCGGCTGTCCGGTGTATAGGCCAGCGCCACGCGTTCGGGGTCGCGACTGTTCCAGCCGTCTTCGGCCATGCGCACTTTCTGCATGGCGGTTTCGCGGGTGAAAGGTGGTAACGGCGGACGGGTTTCAATATTGCTCATGATGTTGGCCTTCAGGGTAGGGATTCAAGGGCTGCCGGCCGACTCGACCACCAGAACGCGTGCCACCCCGATTGGATGGGCGAGGTGTTCGGTACCGCTGCTGGCATAAAAGATGTCGCCACATTCCAGCAGGCAGGACTGCTCCAGGCCTTCCTCGCGGTAGTGCATCTGCACTCGGCCATCGAGGACGACAAATACCTCCTCGCCGGCGTTGATGTGCCAGCGGTAAGGCTGATCGGTCCAGTGCAGGCGGGTGGTAATGCCTTGCATGTTGGTGATGTCGAGGGCGCCCCAGGCGCGCTCGGCGATGAATTGTTTGCTACGGATGATCTTCATCGATACGGCTCGTCAGAGGTCAAGAACCAGAGGTTGCACTGCGCCGGCACTGGCCGCGGGTACGGCGCAGCAGATCAGCGCCTGGCCGGCTTCCGGCATTTCGGCCGGTGGCTGCGGGTAGGTCACAGCGCCGCTGACGATGCGTGTCTTACAGGTGCCGCAGGACCCGCCGCGACAGCTGAAGTCGGGTGTCAGGCCACGGCTTTCGGCCAGTTCCAGCAAACTGCCGCTGTCTGGCGTCCAGCGTGCTTCCTTGGCCGAGTGTTCGAATAACACCGGCACCGGGCCACTGGCTGCGGCCGGTAAGACCGGTTGCGCGCTGCCCTGATCGGGCTGGCGGCGCAGACTGGAGGGGCCGAAAGTTTCTGCATGAATGCGCATGTCGCTGATGTTCAACTGACGCAAGCCGTCGTAGAGGTCCTGGGTAAAACGGCTCGGGCCGCACAGATAGAAGTCATAGTCGTCAAAGGGCAGCAGGGCCTTGAGCAGGGTCACATCGATGCGCCCGGCCAGCTCGAAGTCCTGGCCTTCGAGTGCCTGCGGTTCGGGCTGGCTGAGCAGACGTACGGCGTGGATGGCGTCGCCGCCGCGTTGCAGCAGGCTGAACAGTTCATCGCGAAAGGCCAGCTCGGCCAGACTGCGCGCGCTTTGCAGTAGCCACACCGGGCGCGAACGGCGCAGCCGCTGGTTCTGAAAGATGACCTCACGCAGCATCGACAGCAGCGGGGTAATACCCACCCCGGCGGCGAGCAGGACCAGTGGACGGCGCTGCTCGGCATCCAGGCTGAAGCGGCCCTGCGGGGCGCGCGATTCGAGCAGGCTGCCAACCTCGACCTGATCATGCAGGTAGCTTGAAGCGACGCCTTCGCGCTTGACGCTGATGCGCAGGAAGTTGTCCGAGGGGGCGCTGGACAGGCTGTAGGTGCGGATCAGTGGCTGGGGCTGACCGGCAATCGACAGGCGCAATGGCAGATGCTGGCCGGCGCTGAAGTCCGGCAAGCCGGCGCCGTCGGCCGGCTCCAGATAGAAGGAGCGAATGTGGCTGCTTTCCTCGACGATGCGCGCGACCCGCAATGGTCGCCATTGATCGCGCAGCGCTTGCGCGGCCAGGCGAGCCTGGGCATCGGCCCAGTCGCCGGTCATCAGGCTGTTGGGCGAATAGCTTTGAAAAGTCCAGCGCAGGTTGAGGGCCGCAGGTCGCCAGACCTGTTCCTCGACCTGCACCTGCCAGAGCCGTTCGGCGCCCTGGAACGCCTTGACCTGCGGGCCGTCGAGAATCAGCTCGGTACGCCCGCTGACCTGCAGCAGGTCGCCGCTGGCGAAGTCGATGAACAGCAGGCCGGCGCGCGGCTTGAGCAACAGGTTGCCGAGCGTGTTGAAGTGCAGGTTGCCGGCAAAGTCGGGGATGGTCAGGCAGTCGCCCTCGACCCTGACGAAGCCGGCCTGGCCGCCGCGGTGGGACATGTCCACCGAGCGACTGCCATCGGCATGCTCGATGTAACTGGCCACGAAGAAGGTGTCGGCCTGGGCAATCAGTGTGCGCGCCGCATCATCCAGGCCGCTGCGTCGCAGGGCCTCTGGTCGCGCAATCGGGTGGTCGACCGCGTTGATCTGCACGTCGCGATGCTGGATGTATTGCGGGCAGTTGCCAAAGGCATGTTCGACGCCAATCTCCAGCAACCCGGCAGCATGCGTCAGCACATGGCCATTGATCCGGTTGCGCCGGCGGCTGTGCAGTTCGATCCCCAGCAGGCCGATGGCCGAGCCTTTCCGCAGCGCGGCGGCGGCCGGATCATCAGTTGGCAGTTCAGCGTTCAGTTGCAGGGTCTGCGGCTGTGGGGCCTGGACAAAACCGGGCCGGCCTTCGGCCATACTGGCCCATGGACGGCCATGATCATCCACGGCGGCAACCAGGATAAACGGCAATTGCTGATAAAAAAGGCGGTGCTGCTCGGGCATGTGGTCGCGTATCACCCGCCGGCCAAACACCTCCATGCGCTCGGCCACGCCAGCGCGCGCCTGCAACTGCTTTTCCCCGGCGTGCCAGGGGGAAGGAGTGTTGTCGTCGGTTGGGTTCATGCTCAGCTCCGCATGGATCAAAAACAAATGGCCGGGCCAGCCTGCCCGGCTCAAGCATCAGGCGCTTTGCAGGCCCACGGCGGTGCGCTGCATCGGCACAAAGCCCGGTAGTGCTTCAATGCGTGCCAGCCAGGCGCGCACCTGAGGGTAGTCGGCCAGCGAGACATTGCCTTCCGGAGCATGGGCGATGTAGGTATAGCCGGCCACATCGGCCAGGGTCGGCGTGTTGCCGGCCAGGAACGGGCTGTTGCTCAACTCCGCCTCCACCACCTTGAGCAGGGCGTGACTGCGGGCAATGGTCGACTCGGCATCGTAAGGCGCGCCGAATACAGTGATCAGGCGTGCAGTGGCGGGTCCCGAGGCAATCTGCCCGGCAGCTACCGACAACCAGCGCTGCACCTTGGCGGCAGCAACCGGCTCGGCGGGCAACCAGCGGCCGGTGCTGTCGTACTTCTTCGCCAGGTACACCAGAATGGCATTGGAGTCGCTCAACACGGTGCCGTTGTCATCAATCGCCGGCACCTGGCCAAACGGGTTGATGGCGAGAAACTCGGCTTGTTTATGGGCGCCTTTGGCGAGATCGACAAACACCAGTTCAGTCGGCAGGTTTAGCAACGAGAGCAGCAACTCGACGCGATGGGCGTGGCCGGACAATGGGTGACGGTACAGTTTGATGGCATTGGACATGGTGGACTCCGCAAGTAAGTAGATGACGCAGGACGGGCTGGCGTGCCGTGCTGGTGGAGCCATCTTCGCTTTCGATGCGCAGCAGGAGAATCGCCATAAATGGCAATCCTTTGTTTCAGCTGATGCAATAAAGCGCCGCAGGGTTGTTAGCGCAGCGCGGGATGTTCGCGCAGCCGGCTGACCGCCAGATCGACGAAGCTGCGCACCCGCGCGGCTGCCTTTCGACCCTCCCGGTAAGCCAGATACACCGGCAGGGGCTCGGGCTCATAGGCTTGCAGCAGGCGACACAAACGACCTTGTTCGAGCAGTTCATGTACCTGATAACTCATGCAACGCATTACCCCGCCAGCTGCACAGGCGGCCACGATCGCGGCCTGATTGGTGGCGCAGATCAGGCGTGGGCGCAGGCTGACGGTGAGTGGGTTGCCCTGGTCCTGAAAGCGCCATTCCGCCAGGCGCGCATCGGCGGTGGAGTGAATGATCTGCTGGCTGGACAGGTCCCGCGGGTGCTCCGGTGTGCCATGGCGCTGCAGGTAGTCCGGGCTGGCGCAGACCACCCGGTAAATGTTGCCGACCTTCAAGGCAAACAGCGAGGAATCCGGCAGGGCACCGGCCAGCACCGCCACATCGACGCCTTCTTCATGCAGGTTGGGAAAGCGGTCCAGGTATTGGGCGAAAATCTCCACATGGGGGTAGGCCTGCAGATAATCGAGCAGGGTGGCGGTCATGATCTGCTGACCAAACAGTAGCGGCATGGCCAGATGCAGGTGGCCGCGCGGCTCGGCATGCAGGCCGCTGGCCGAGGCTTCGGCCTCGTTGACCTCCTGCAGGATGCGCTGGCAGTCACCGGCAAAGCGCTCGCCGGCTTCGGTCAGGCGCACGCCACGGGTGCTGCGCTGCAGTAGTGCAGTACCCAGTCGCTGTTCCAGTGCGGCGATGGCACGGGTCACGGTAGGCGCCGAAATGTTCAGGCGACGCGCGGCGGCTGCCAGGCTGAGGTCGCTGACCACCGCCTGGAAAACCCGCATTTCATGGTGGCGATCCATGGTGCTCAGTTCCGACCGGCAGGGTTGAGTGCGCTGGACTGGCTCAGTTGTGCGCTGCAGAAGTCGACAAAGGTACGCACCTTGGCCGGTATCTTGCGGCCACTCTGGTAAACCACATGAATGGGCAGCGGCGCTTGCTCGAAATCCTGCAGGACCACTTCCAGCTCGCCAGCCGCCACCTTGCTGGCTACCTGATAGGACAGCACGCGGGTCAGGCCCCAGCCAAGGCAGGCCGCATTGATCGCAACCTGATTGGCGGTGACCAGCAGGCGCGGCTGCGGACGAATACTGATGACGCCCCCGGGGCCGCTGAATTCCCAGTTGCTGAGCAGCGGGCTGCTGGTTGCCACGACCACCTGAGCCTGAAGCAGGTCGTCCGGGTGTTGCGGCCGGCCGTGTTCATTCAGGTACGCCGGGGAGGCACAGATCACCCGGCGCACCTCGCCGACTTTCAGCGCATGCAGACCGCTGTCGGGCAGGTTGCCGATACGGATGGCCACATCAATGCCTTCATCGACCATGCTCACCAGCCGGTCGACCAGCAGAGCCTTGATGGTCACGGCCGGGTGCCGGGCCAGGTAGTCAATCATCACCGGGGTGACGAACAGTTCGCCAAACAAAACCGGTGCGGAGAGGGTCAATTGCCCACGGGCAATGGCATGGCTGCCGGCTGCGGACTCTTCCGCTTCTTCCAGTTCGGCGAGGATCCGCCGGCAGTCTTCCACGTAGCGCTGGCCGGCTTCGGTGACATGCACGCTGCGCGTGGTACGCGCCAGCAGCAGGGTGCCGATGCGCTCCTCCAGGGCTGCCACGGCACGGGTCACGCTGGGTGGCGACATATTCAGCCGGCGCGCGGCGGTGGCAAAACCCTGCTCTTCAGCCACGGCGAGAAATACCTGCATTTCCTGAAAGCGATCCATCGGCGGCTCCTGTCGGTCTGCAGCGAGTGTGCGGGATTTGTTTCATTTTCTGCAATAGAGCCTTGTCTTCGGTGGTCGTTCATCTTCCCGGTATTGCGACCTAGAGTGGCTCCACGTCGAACGCCCCGGCTTGCGACGCCCACAAACCCACTCTGATTGCCATACAAGGAACTACCCCATGAACTTCAAGAACACTTTTATCGCCAGCTCCCTGACTGTAGCCCTGTCCCTGGGGGCCGTTGCATTGCTCACCGCGACCAGCAGCTTTGCCTATGACGAAACCTCGACCTCCTCGATCAATGTCGATGCGGCGCAGGTCATCCTCAAAGGCTATGACAGCGTGTCCTACTTCAAGGGCCAACCGGTCCAGGGCGACAAGCGTTTTGCGGCTACGCACGATGGCGCGACCTATTACTTTGCCAACGCGGAGAACCTGCAGGCCTTCCAGGCCAATCCGGCCAAATTTGCCCCGCAATACGGCGGCTACTGCGCCATGGGTGCGGCCCTGGGCAAGAAGCTGGATGTGGACCCAAGCCAGTACAAAGTCGTCGACGGCAAGCTGTACCTGAACGTGAACGCTGATGTGTTCAAGAAGTGGTCGGAAGACGTGCCGGGCAACATTGCCAAGGCCGACGCCAACTGGCCATCGATTCAGAACAAGGCTGCCAACACGCTGTAAGCGCGGCCTGCCTGACACCCCGCCGGGGGTGTCAGGCCTTTTCAGCCGATCAGGAGTCTGACATGCATACTCGAGCGTTTCTCCCGCATCTGCCGGCATTGGCTGGTGACGCACTATTGCTGCTGGCGCGGCTGGCCCCGGCGGCCATTTTCTGGCAGTCCGGCCGTACCAAGGTGGATGGATGGCAGCTCAACGACAGCGCCATTTACCTGTTCCAGCATGAGTATCAGGTGCCCCTGCTGTCGGCGACCAGCGCCGCCATGCTGGCGGTCATCGCTGAACACCTGTTGCCGATTTTCTTGCTGCTGGGTCTGGGGGCCCGGTTGGCGGCCCTGGGTTTGCTGGGCATGACCCTGGTGATCCAGCTGTTTGTCTATCCCGCCGCCTGGCCTACCCACGGTACCTGGGCAGTGGCGCTGTTGCTGTTGCTTGGTCAGGGACCGGGGCGCTTATCGCTGGATCACTGGATCAGGGCTTGCTGGCGCCGGCGCGCGGCCAGAGGTAATGAGCGTCTGAGCGGCAATGGCTGTATCGAGCATGCGGACCCAGAACAATGTCTGAGGGCTCCGCAATGATTGATGTGTATACCGCCCTTACGCCGAACGGCATCAAGGTGCCGATCGTCCTCGAAGAACTGGGTCTGGAGTACCGGGTGATCCCGGTCAACCTGGCTGCCGGGGAACAGAGTCGGCCGGAATTTCTCGCCATCAATCCCAACGGCCGCATCCCGGCAATTGTGGATCATCAAGGGCCGGGCGGACGAACGGTCAGCCTGTTCGAGTCCGGCGCCATTCTGCTCTACCTGGCCGAGAAAGCCGGCGGCCTGTTGCCGCGTGATCCGGTTGAGCGGCTGCGGGCCATGGAGTACCTGTTTCTGCAAGTTGCCAGTGTCGGGCCCACGTTTGGTCAGGCCGGCTGGTTTCTGCGCTCCACACCAGCACCCTGCGCGATAGCGATTGAACGCTTTCGCGGCGAGGCTTTGCGCCTGACCGGCGTTCTTGAAGCCCGGTTACGTCAGCAGCCCTGGCTGGCCGGCAGTGAATATTCGCTGGCCGACATCATGAATTTTTCCTGGTTGCGCGTGGCCAACTACGGCGGTGTCGAACTGGACAGGTTTCCCGCCGTGGCCGCCTGGGTGGCCACGATCAGCGAGCGCCCAGCCGTGCAGCGGGCACTGGCGCGGATGCAATAACGTCACTGCTGAGAGGTGCGAAACATGAATCATCGAAATCTGCAGGCCGCGTTGGCGTTGTCGCTGACAACGGCCTTACTGAGCAGTCAGACACTCTCCGCCGCGGAGGGCGAGGTCAATGCGGGTAAGGAGAAATGCTATGGCATCTCGCTGGCCGGGCAGAATGATTGCGCCGCCGGTGCAGGAACTTCCTGCGCTGGCTCTTCCAAGACCGACTACCAGGGGAATGCCTGGAAATTGGTGCCAGCCGGCACCTGTGTGCATATTGAGACTCCTCAGGGTGTCGGCTCACTGACACCACTGATACGACCCTGACGACTGATCGGGAGTCGTAAGCAAAGAGGGAAATCAATGGAAAGCCGTTTGCAGTTGCACGGCGCAGGGGTGTCGTTTCTAGCGGAACATTTCACCGCGATCATGGCCGATCCGCAGCGGCTGGATTTTGTCGAGATCCAGACAGAGCGGCATTTCTCTGCAGGGCCAATGGCGCAGAGGCAGATCCTTGCCTTGCGTCAGTGCCTGCCCCTGTCGGTGCATGACACCCGCCTGTCTCTGGGAGGGCTGCCGGCACCGGATGACGCGCATGTGCGCCAACTGTCAGAACTCTGCCGGCGCTTTCAGCCGGCAGTGGTTTCAGCACGCCTGGGTTGTGCGCCGCAGGTGCTCAGCCCACTCGGCAGTCATCAGGCTCTGGCGTTCAACCCCCGTACCTTGCAGCGCCTGGTTGAACAGGTCGATCAGGTGCAAACCGCGCTGGCTCGGCCGTTGCTGATTGAAAATCCACCGGCCTTTCTGCCGCTGGCGGACAGTCAGATGCATGAAGCGGATTTTCTCCGTGAACTCAGCGAGCGCAGTGGCTGCGGCTTGTTGCTGGATATCGGCAATCTGCTTATCAGCTGTCATAACGGCGGCGGCACTCCCGAGGACTATCTGCAACGTTTGCCGGCACAGCAGATCGGCGAAATTCGCCTGAGCGGTTATAGCCCGTTGCGTCTGGACAGTGGCCGCTGTCTGCTGGTGGATGAGCATGCTGGGGTGATTGCGGATGCCACCTGGGACCTGTATGCCATGCTGCTGCGGGACATCGGCCAGCGCCCGGCGGTGGTGGAATGGTCCCGCCAGTTGCCGTCCTGGATGGTGCTGGCTGCCGAAGTCGACTGCGTGCGTGCCCTGCAGCACTTTCCGTTTATGCCGGCGTGAAGTGCGCTGAATGTCACTCGCCTGATCGGGCATGCAGAAGCTAGACCGTTCATTGTTGGTGGGGCGGTGTGTTGCATTATTGATTGGGCCTTTAAAAAGTTGCATCTGTTGGTGTCTGCGTACTCGTATTTGTAGGATGGGTTGAGCAAAGCGATACCCATGTGCTGCTGTACATCTCGACTTGATGGGTTTCGCTTTGCTCAACCCATCCTACGAGTTGGATTAATACTGTTTATAGGCCGGATCTATAGCTGAAATAAAAAATCGTTGCGGAGCTAGGCTCGGCAACGGTGCGGGTAGTGCGGTGAACTGCGATCAGGCGCGGCGGCTGCCTTCGAGGGCGCGTTCGCTGCCGTTCTCGGCCAGCTCCAGAGCGCTGTCATGCTGCAGTTTGCGGCTGCGTTCCAGTGCCCGCTCGCTTCCATTTTCTGCCACGTAGAGGGTTTCTGTAGCCTGTGCCTGAGTGGCGCCAAAGGCGGCCAGCAGGAGCAGGGTGTGAGTCAGACGACGAGTGGTGTTGAGGTTTTTCATTTTTTCGCTTCCTTCAGGTGAGTGCCGTTTCCGGCGTGAAGTAAGCTTCTCAACAATCATTAAATTGAAGAATAGCCACATTGTGAATTGGCTAATTTCAATTTGTGAAATTATAAGGCAGGCCTTCGCGGCTCTGATCGAGGCGTGCTGCCAAGCTGGGAAAAGGTTCTAGCGTGTTACCCAACCGCCGCACACGGGAAACACCTGACCGACAAAGCAGTTGGCTGACTCGCTGCACAGGTAGGCGGCAAACTCGGCGTCCTCTTGCGCGCCCACCAGTCGGCCGAGGGGTACTTGGCGCTTGAGGCGTTCCTGAAAGCGCGGGTTGGCCTGCACCTCCGGCGGAAAGTAGGTGGGGTTCTCGACGAAATTCTGCGCAATGGCGTTGATCTGGATATTGTGTTCGGCCATTTCCACACCGATGGCCTGGATGTACGCCAGTTGCGCGCCGCGTGCGGCACTGTAGGTGGACGCGCGTTTCATGCCGCGCAGCGCCGAGGCGCTGCCCATCAGCAGAATCTTGCCGGCACGCCGTTCGACCATCTGCGGCAGAACTGCAGCGCACAGGCGGGGCAGGGGGCTGACCAGCGCGGCAAACACCGCCTGCCACTCCTCTTCGCTGACCTGTGCTGCCGGCGTTGACGGTGCGGGTATGGACAGATTGGCCACCAGCACATCAATTCTGCCGCTGTCGGCGACAACTTTTTCGGCTACTCCCGCCATACTCAGGTCCGAGTCATCGGCGATCACGGTCGCGCCCTTGGCACGCAGAACCTCGCATAGCATCGGCCCCATGAACTGGTCCGCCTGGGTGATGAGTATGCGTTTACCGGTGAGCAGTTCGGACATGATGACCTCGGGCTTAGTCAGGGTGAGGGTGGCGCGGTAAAGCCGCGGCACACGGCCGCCAGCTTGTGGCCATCCGGGTCACGTACGTAGGCGACATAGAAATCGGCGTTGTAGTGCGGGCGCAGCCCCGGCGGGCCATCGCAACGGCCGCCATGGGCCAGTGCCGCGCGATGAAATTGCTGCACCTGTTCCCAGGAGCTGGCGTGCAGGGCAATCATGCTGCCGTTGGCCACTCCGGCCGGTTGGCCATCAAAGGGTGCACACAGCCAGAGGGCGACTTCCTGACGCCCGTCGTCCTCATAGGTACCCCAGCCGATCCAGCCATCCCAGTCGCTTTCCGCTTCGGTGACACAGCGCGACAGGCCCAGAGCGCCCATGACAGCATCGTAAAAGTGCGCAGCGCGGGGCAGGTTGTCAGTTCCCAGGCAGACATAGGTAAACATGCACGGCTGTCCTTGATCCTCAGCTCTGGCAGGGGGTGTCAGGACTTTTTGACAGGTTTTTTCGGCTCGGGTTTGGCCTGGTCACCCAGTACTCCCTTGAGCGGGCAGATGGAAAAGGCGGGGCATTTCTGGCAGCCGGCAACCACAGCAATCGGGCATAGGGTCATGGTGTTTCTCCTGGGTTTTGCCATATATCAGCGGGATGGGTTTTTCATGGGTTGCCTGCAGCCGCTCGGGCGATCAGTTACAGGGCACCAAAAACGGTTTTCGCCAGTTTGCTCGCCGCGTCCGCCGGATTCTGCCGGATGTTGCTTTCTTCCCGGGCGATCATTTCAAACAAGCCATCAAGGGTCTGTTCGGTCACGTAGTTCTCGATGTTGGCGTCCTTGCTCTGAATCACGCCCAGGCTGGCGGCCTGCCCGGCAAAGGCGTTGTATTGCTTGGCCAGTCCGACTTTGTCGGTGGCTTGCTTGACGATCGGCAGGAAGCTCTTGCGCAGTTGCTCGCGGCTGCTCTGGTCAAGGTATTGCGTGGCGGCATCCTCAGGCCCGGCAAGAATGCTCTTGGCGTCCTGTACGGTCATGTTCTTCACCGCATTGGTCAGCAGGGCCTTGGCTTGCGGTACGGCGAGTTCGGCTGCCTGGTTCATGCTGTCTTCCAGTTGCTCCACTTGCGTGCCCATACCCATCATTTTCATGCTGCTGGCGACTTTGGCCAGATTGCCCGGCAGTTCGATGCGTACCTCGGGGTTGTTGTTGAAACCGCCGGGTTTTCCCAGCTCCGCCACGGCCATGGCAATCCCCTGATCCAGGGCCTGTTTGAGGGCTGTGCCGGTGTCCTGCTGGCTCAGTTCAGCAATGGATACGGCCTGGGCGCTGACACTCAGCAACAGGCTGCAGATAAAAAGGCTTGAACGCATCATGGGAGGGCTCCTTGTCTGGTTGTGCGGGCGCTGGGTACTGCCTGTCAGCCTAGCCTATCGCTTGAGGGGCACAGATTTTCTGCCAGTGGCAGAGCCTGTTATGGCTGCTTTTTGCGCCAGCGCGGTGCAAACGCGCTGGACGACGTCAGGCCGGCTCAGTCGGCGGCGCGGTAGTGACCTGGCGGATCGACAGGCGAATTTCCGCCGACAACAGGCGCAACGCTGCGCCTTCGACCATCTCGCCAAGCTGCGTGTGGTAACCCAGTTTGCCCGTCTCATCCAGCTGCAGCACTTGCTGTTCCAGCAGCGACTGGATGAAGTGGCGGAACAGGCTCTTGTCAAAAAACTCCGGGGCATTCAGGCCGTGCAGGATCGACAGCCGCTGTGCCATTACCGCGCAGAGATCTTCCAGCGCTTCCGGGCTCAGGGCGTTCTGTCCGGCGTTGAGCAGCAGGGCAATCGCCATGTAGAAGCGTTGCAGCGTCTGCAGTACCGCGCGCGACAGCAAGGTCAGCATGACGAACTGCTGAGAGCTCGGTGGTGGCTGGATAAAGGTGGAACCCTCGCGTTGCAGCAGGCCTTGCCCGACAAACGCTTCCAGCCATTGGTCGATCACCGTACCGACTTCGTCCACCGACCAGCGAATGAACAACTCTGCTTGCAGGTAGGGATACAGCGCCTTGACGTACTGGTGAATGTCTTCCCGATCAATGCGGTCGTGGGTCTGGAAGAAACTCGCCAGCAGTGCCGGCAGGGCGAAGATATGCAGAATATTGTTGCGGTAATAGGTCATCAGTACCGCGTTTTGTTCCTTCAGGTAGAGGATCTGCCCCAGCGCATCCGACTGTACGGACAGCAAGTCCATGCTCACCACGTAATCGATCAGCGCCTGACCATCGCCTTCGGGCAGGGTCGCATGCGGTGAGTAGGGCACCTGCCGCTGCAGGCTCAGAAACAGATCCAGCACCTGTGCCAGTGTGGTCTGATCCAGCGCCAGCCGGCTGGTCGACAGCAGGGCCAGGGCGACCATGTTCACCGGGTTGATCGCCGCGGCGTCATTCAGATGCCGGGCAATCCGGTCGCCCAGCTTGCTGGTAACACCATTCAGCCAGTCAGGACGGAACTGCGGCGCCAGTTGCTGGCTTCGCCAGTCCGGCTGTTGCTGATCGAGGAATGCCTGCAGGCGGATGGGTTCGCCGAAGTTCACCGCCACCGAGCCGAAGCGCAGCTTGAGCGCACCAATCACTTTGAAGATGTCGAAAATCGATTCTTTCTTCTTGCTCGCACCGCGCAGTTCACCCAGATAAGTGCGGCCTTCCAGCACGCGCTCGTAACCGATGTACACCGGAATGAACACAATCGGCAGCCTTGAATTGCGCAGGTAGCTGCTCAGGGTCATGGCCAGCATGCCGACTTTGGGTTGCAACATGCGCCCGGTGCGTGAGCGGCCGCCTTCGACGAAGTATTCCACCGGAAAACCGCGGGTGAACAGGGTATGCAGGTATTGGTTGAATACCGCGGTGTACAGCGGATTGCCCTTGAAGGTGCGGCGCATGAAGAAGGCGCCGCCGCGGCGCAGCAAGCCGCCAATCACCGGCATGTTCAGGTTGATGCCGGCCGCAATGTGCGGCGGGGTGAGGCCGTTGCGAAACAGCAGGTAGGACAGCAGCAGGTAATCGATATGGCTGCGGTGGCAGGGCACATAGATCACTTCATGCCCCTGGGCCGCCTCCTGAACCTGCTCGATATGGCTGACTTTGATGCCTTCGTAGAGTTTGTTCCAGAACCACGAGAGCACCACTTCAAGAAAGCGGATGGTGGTATAGCGATAATCCGAAGCAATCTCGTTGGCGTACTTGAGCGCCTGCTGTCGGGCCTTTTCCTCGGACATGCCGCTGGTTTCGATCGCTTCCTCGATCGCCTGGCGTACTTGCGGTTCGTCGATAAGGCCTTGCACCAGCGTGCGGCGGTGCGACAAGTCGGGGCCCACCACGGCGGTTTTCAGATTGCGGAAGTGCATGCGCAAAACACGCTGCACCATGCGCAGGGTGCGTTCCTGGCTTTTGCTCTGCTCTACCAGTTGGCGCAGCTGGATCGGCGCAGAAAACTGCACGCGGGTTTTACGGCCGAAAATCAGGATGTCGAGCAGTTTGCGCAAGCGTCCGGTCACCGCCCAGTTGTCGGCGAACAGAAGTTTCCAGGGGCTGGTTTCGCGGTCTGGCGACTGCCCCCAGAACACGCTGACCGGCACAATCTGTACATCACACTGGCTGTCATGGGTGATGGCCGCCAGCAACCGCACCAGCGCCGGGGCGCTGGCGGGTTTCTCCTGCCGGCCCAGCCAATCCGCTTCCGGGCTGAGGTAGAAATAGGCTTTGTCTTCCAGCCGTGCGCCAACCTGAACTGGTAACACCGGCCTGGGCAGCCCGCTCTGGCTGCACTCATGGTCAACCACAGCGAGATCACTGACCGACTCGCGTTGCAGGACGTAGACCACCGGTTTACCCGGTTCGAACTTTTGCGTGAAGGCCGGATGGTTGATGGTTTCGGAGCGGACCCAGACATACAGCAGTCGACGCAGGCTGCTGAACAGGAGGCGGCGGACAGGGGAACGGGTCATAGAGGCTCTTGGCTATCGGCAGGTAAACACTGGGGGCGTTAGTGTGACGCAATCCTGTGATGGCGGCAAAACACTGTAAAAAAGCCGCAATAAACCCCTGCGCTTTTGTCTTGCACTGAGGCTGATGGCCTACCTATAGTCCGCCTGCATTTTCACAGTCCCGGCAGTGGTTGGTCCGGGACTTGTCTGTCGGGTGAGAGTTCATGATCGAATTAACCAAGCTGACCAAGCGTTTTGCCCAGCACACGGCGGTGGATAACCTGTCTTTTCAGGTCGCACCCGGCGAAGTGCTGGG
>JACCDZ011768049.1_pt1 | contig 29686 bp, 29 predicted proteins | sample 7449551 | NCBI WGS metagenome assembly JACCDZ01 (sample SAMN15323452, study PRJNA562643) | freshwater metagenome | isolation source: river surface water | place: USA:Blue River Watershed | collected 2017-08-18 | reverse complement strand
TGCCGTTTTATGTGTTTGGCTGGCAAAAGCTCGGCCACACCTTCACCTTCAAAACATTTGCGGCGGTGGGTTTGCTGTCAACCTACGTCGAGTTGCTGCCTCAGTGGATCGCGTTTTCACACCTCGACCCCGTCTTCGCCGCACTGATGGCGGGCTTGTTGGTGGGCACGGGTATTTTGATTTTGATTCGTCACGGCGCCAGCTTGGGCGGGGTGACGATCATGGCGGTGTATTTGCAAAAGACCCGTGGCTGGCGCGCTGGCCACGTGCAAATGGCCATCGATGCATGCATCTTGATGACCGCCTTTGCGCTCACCGATGCGCACAAGGCCTTGCTGTCATTGCTCGGTGCGTTTGCGTTGAATTTGGTGATTGCCGTCAACCACCGCGCCGACCGTTACTACGGCGCCTAAAGCTCACGGCTTAAACGCCGTAACGCTCGCGATACGCCTGTGTGCGAGCCAAGTGCTCACCCATGGCGTTGTCGGGTTGCTTGCCCAAATAGGCCAACAGGTCTTCCAGCTTGGCAATGGTGCACACGCTCATGCCCAGTTGTTCACGCACATATTGCACAGCGCTGTAGGGCACGTCTTTGGTCGAGCCATCCGCTTGTTTTTCGGTTGCCATTTCTTGGCGGTCCAACGCAATCGCCACGGCGTGCGGTGTGGCACCTGCCGCTTTGATGAGGGCAATCGATTCACGTGCAGCCGTGCCCGCGCTCATCACATCGTCCACGATCAACACGCGACCTTTGAGCGGGGCGCCCACCAAACTACCGCCTTCACCATGGTCTTTGGCTTCTTTGCGGTTGTAGGCAAACGGCACGTTGCGTCCTAAGCGTGCCAGCTCAATCGACACGGCTGCGCCCAAAGGAATGCCTTTGTAAGCGGGGCCAAAAATCATGTCGAACTCGATGCCGCTGTTGACAATGCATTGCGCATAAAAACTGGCCATCTTGCCAAGCTTGGCACCATCGTCAAACAAACCGGCGTTGAAAAAGTAAGGGCTCATGCGGCCCGCCTTGGTTTTGAACTCCCCAAACTTCAGCACGCCACAATCCAGCGAAAATTGCACAAACTCTTGTGCCAACGCGTCGTTGGCAGCCGCACTCTTACTCATGGGGAAATTCCTTGTTCAAACTAACCAGCCTCAACCTCAACGGCATTCGTTCGGCCGCCCGCAAGGGCGTGGAAGCTTGGCTCGAAAAAGCCAGCCCTGATTGTATTTGCGTCCAAGAAATCAAAGCCCAAGCCCCAGACATCGAAGGCAGCTTCGACACCTTGGCAGGTCTGAAAGGTCACTTTCACTATGCAGAGAAAAAAGGCTACTCGGGCGTGGGGGTGTACACCAAGCACGAGCCCAGCGACGTGATCGTTGGGTTTGATGGCGGCGAATTCGATGCCGAAGGCCGCTACGTCGAGCTACGTTTTGACACACCCACACAAAAGCTCTCCATCATCAGCAGCTACTTTCCCAGTGGTTCGTCCGGCCCTGAGCGTCAAGACGCGAAGTTTCGTTTCTTGGCTGCGATGTACCCGCACCTCCATGCGTTGAAACAAGCGCGTGAATTTGTGCTGTGCGGCGACATCAACATCGCGCACCAAGAGGCCGATTTGAAAAACTGGAAGGGCAACAAAAAGAACAGCGGCTTCTTGCCGGAAGAGCGCGCGTGGATGACGCAGCTCACCACCGAAGGTGGCATCGTCGATGTGTACCGTCAGCTACAACCCGACACCACCGATGCTTGCTACACCTGGTGGAGCAACCGCGGCCAAGCCTATGCCAACAACGTGGGCTGGCGTTTGGACTATCACTTGGCCACGCCAGCAATCGCCGCCAAGGCACGCACGGAGGCGATCTACAAAGATGAAAAATTTTCAGACCATGCACCCATCACCATCGCGTATGAAGGATTGATATGACTTGGCTCATCGCCAAGTATCTGATCACGGCAGCTTTGGTTGTTGCGATTTCTGAAATGGCCAAACGCACAGAGAAAATAGGTGCGCTCTTAGCATCGCTGCCGCTGGCAACGATCCTCGCTTTGATCTGGCTCTATGTAGAAAATCAACCCGACGAAAAAATTGCTGACCAAGCTTGGTACACGTTTTGGTATGTGTTGCCGACCTTGCCAATGTTTTTAGCCTTTTCATATCTGCTGCCCCGCATTGGTTTTTGGCCCACGTTGGCAGCCTCAGCGCTCATCGTATTGGTGTGTTTTGGAGGTTTGGCGCTATTGGTGCGCCCATTTGGTATTGATTTGCTTTAAACCAACATGCCTTTGGTCTCGATGAACTTGACCACGTCTTGCAAACCATCGAGGGTGCGCAAGTTGGTCATCACAAAAGGCTTGAGCCCATTGGCCGTGGTGCGCATGCGAATGGTGTCGGCTTCCATCACATCCAAGTTGGCGCCGACATAAGGTGCCAAATCTGTTTTATTGATCACAAACAAATCGCTCTTGGTGATACCGGGACCACCTTTGCGTGGGATCTTTTCACCCGCCGCCACGTCAATCACATAGATCGTCAAATCGCTCAACTCGGGGCTGAAGGTGGCCGCCAGGTTATCGCCACCGCTTTCGATGAACACCACATCGGCGTCGGGAAAGTCCACCAACATGCGGTCAATCGCTTCGAGATTGATCGATGCATCTTCACGAATCGCCGTGTGCGGGCAGCCGCCGGTTTCCACGCCCATGATGCGCTCAGCAGGTAACGCGCCACTGATGGTGAGCAAGCGTTGGTCCTCTTTGGTGTAAATGTCGTTGGTGATGGCCACGAGGTCATAAGTGTCGCGCATGGCCTTGCACAGCATCTCCAGCAAGGTGGTCTTGCCAGAGCCTACAGGCCCGCCGATGCCCACGCGCAAGGGAGGCAGTTTTTTGGTGCGGTGTGCGATGTTGTGTAGGTGTTTCATGATCTGAACAGTCGTGAGTATTGGGTTTCGTGTTGAGCCGAGAGAATGGCCAGCATGGGGGAAAAAGCCTGTCGCGTGTCGTCCGTCACTTGCAGCGCGTGGCTGACAGCAGAGGCAATGTGTTGGGCCAGTTGAGTCAAGATGCGTTGCCCCGAGTTTTGCCCCAGCGGCACGGCTTTGATAGCCGATTGCACCATGTTCTCGGCCCAGCCAAAGGCATAGGCTTGCAAGCCCTGTTCAAGCGGTGCGCCCGTGCGCGACAAAGCCAAGGCAAACATCAGCGGGTACGTGGGCACCCAACGGTTGCACATGGCGATGGTGTCATCATCCAACGCATTTTGGTTGCGCAACCACTCCAACATAGAACGGCCCATTTGTTCACTTTGCAAGCGCAACTCTGCGCTCTCGCGGGTGGCATGCACCCACTGACTCAAGACTTCTAAGCGTGCATGGTCTTGCGCTTGCCACGCAGCGATCATCTGGCCCAGTACGGCCATGTCGCCACGGGATTGCGTGAGGTGCAGTTGGTCAACCAGCCATGCGACAGCACTGTGTTCATCGTGCACCAGGCCTTGGTCAATCGCTGCCTCTAGCCCTTCGGAATACGAGAAGCCGCCGATGGGCAACGCGGGTGACGCCAGCCAAATGAGTTGAATCAGCGCGGGTGTGCCTGACGCTGCAGTGGCGGCGTCAGTGGTCATGCTCGCAATGCGGGCCGTGGACATGGCCGTGTGCGTGATTAGCGTGATCGTGACTGTGCTCACCGTGGCCATGACCATGCGAATGTCCATGGCTGCTGTAGGCTCCACCCTCTGGCTCAAACGCCTCATGTACCGTCACCACCGTCATGTGCATAGCACGCAGCATGTCGGCCAGCACATGGTCTGGCTCAATTTTCAAATGATCAGGTTGCAACTCAATGGGTACATGGCGGTTACCCAAGTGGTAGGCAGCGCGCGTCAAGTCAAACACTGATCCGTGTTGCGCACACACGGTGATGCGCAACACCTCTTGCGGTGCAGCCACCACACGAATGAGCGAGCCGTCCTCTGCCACTAACACATCGCCACCGCGTACCAAGGTGCCGCGTGGCAAAAATACACCTAGGCTGCGGCCTGTGCTGTCGGTGGCATCAAAGCGGCTTTTTTGGCGCACGTCCCAATCTAGCGCCACGGTGGGGGCCCGTTTAAGCAAAGCAGCGGCCAAGCCTTGGCCGCCTGCGATTAATTTAGAACAAGTGAGCATCAGAGAAGCCTAGAACAAAAAGTAGCGTTGGGTCATGGGCAAGCTCACCGCAGGTTCGCAGGTGAGCAATTGACCATCGGCGCGCACCGCATAGGTTTGGGCGTCCACTTCCATCCGCGGCGCGTAGTCGTTGTGAATCATGTCACGCTTGCCCACGCTCCGGATGTTCTTCACGGCGCTCAAAGTTTTGTGCAAATCAAACTTCTGACCAACACCCGCCGCCATGCCCGCCTGCGACACAAAGGTGAGCGAGCCACGGTGCACCGCGCCGCCATACGCACCAAACATCGGGCGATAGTGCACAGGCTGCGGTGTAGGAATGGACGCATTGGGGTCCCCCATCGCTGCCATCGCAATGAAACCGCCTTTCAAAATGATGCTGGGCTTGATGCCAAAGAAGGCGGGCTTCCACACCACCAAGTCGGCCCACTTGCCCACTTCCACACTGCCCACTTCGTGGCTGATGCCGTGGGCAATGGCTGGGTTGATGGTGTACTTGGCGATGTAGCGTTTGACACGCGCGTTGTCGTGACGGTCGGTATCACCGGGCAGTGTGCCGCGTTGTACTTTCATCTTGTGCGCGGTTTGCCAAGTGCGAATGATCACTTCACCCACACGACCCATAGCTTGGCTGTCGCTGCTCATCATGCTGATGGCACCCAGGTCGTGCAAGATATCTTCAGCCGCAATCGTCTCGCGGCGAATCCGACTTTCGGCAAAGGCCAAATCTTCGGCAATCGCGGGATCGAGGTGGTGGCACACCATGAGCATGTCCACATGTTCGTCGAGCGTGTTCACCGTGTAGGGGCGCGTGGGGTTGGTCGAGCTGGGCAACACATTGGCCTCGCCCACCACCTTCAAAATATCGGGCGCGTGCCCACCGCCTGCACCTTCGGTGTGAAAGGTGTGGATGGTGCGACCTTTGAAGGCGGCCACCGTGTCTTCCACAAAGCCACTCTCGTTGAGCGTATCGGTGTGGATGGCCACTTGCGTGTCGGTGTCTTCGGCCACGCTCAAGCAGTTGTCAATCGCGGCGGGCGTGGTGCCCCAGTCTTCGTGCAGCTTCAAGCCAATCGCACCTGCGTTGATTTGCTCGTGCAGCGAATCAGGCAAAGCCGCATTACCTTTGCCCAAGAAACCCAAGTTCATCGGGAATGCGTCCGCCGCTTGCAGCATGCGCTCGATGTTCCAAGCACCAGGTGTGCAGGTGGTAGCAAATGTGCCCGTGGCTGGGCCCGTGCCACCGCCGAGCATGGTGGTCACGCCACTGGTCAAAGCTTCTTCAATTTGCTGAGGCGCAATGAAGTGAATATGCGTGTCCACACCGCCCGCGGTGACGATGTGGCCCTCGCAACTGATCACCTCGGTGCCAGGTCCAATGACGATATCCACACCCGGTTGTGTGTCGGGGTTGCCCGCTTTGCCAATGGCCACGATGCGACCACCTTTCAACCCAATGTCGGCTTTGACAATGCCCCAGTGGTCGATGATGAGGGCATTGGTCATCACGGTGTCGACCGCGCCACCCGCTTGTGGGCCTGTACCGGCACCATCGCGTGTGCGCTGCGATTGCGCCATGCCATCGCGGATGGTTTTGCCGCCACCGAATTTCACTTCTTCGCCGTAGCCGCCAGCTTGTAGCGTGAAGTCTTGTTCGACCTCCACCACCAAGTGGGTGTCTGCCAAGCGAAGTCGGTCGCCCACGGTGGGGCCAAACATTTCTGCGTAAGCGCGTTTGCCGATGGTTGCCATTACATGTTTCCTTTGTCGGCGACGCTTTGGTCTATCGCACCATTCACCAAGCCCCGAAAGCCAAACACTTGGCGATCGCCGCTCAAGTCGACCAGTTCGACCGTGCGTTGTTGGCCTGGCTCAAAACGCACGGCGGTGCCAGAGGCGATGTTCAACCGCATGCCGTGTGCTGCCACACGGTCAAAGCGCAAACCCGCATTGGTTTCCGCAAAGTGGTAGTGAGAGCCCACTTGAATGGGGCGGTCGCTGGCGTTTTGCACGACCAGCGTGTGCGTGCGTCGCCCTAGGTTGAGAGTGTGCTCACCCTCGTCGATCAAGAGTTCACCGGGGGTCATGTGTGCCTCGCTTTATTTGTTGCGGCCCATCCACCACATGACGGCAATCGCGCCGACAAAGGCGACAAAACCCCATACATCGGTGGCGTGGTAGTGCGATGCCCCGGCCATGCCGTGACCTTCGTGAGCCAAAACCAGCGTGGGCAACACAGCAAAGAGAGAAAGAAGTTTTTTCATAGCGCGTCAAACAATGGGTTGATGAACGGTGACGAGCTTGGTGCCGTCGGGGAAAGTGGCTTCGACTTGGATGTCCGGAATCATCTCAGCCACGCCGTCCATCACGTCAGCACGGGTGAGCACGTTGCGGCCATCGCTCATGAGTTGGGCCACTGTTTTGCCATCACGCGCACCTTCCATCACGGCAGCGCTGATGAGGGCGATGGCTTCGGGGTAATTGAGCTTCAAACCACGGGCTTGTCGGCGCTCGGCCAACAAGGCGGCAGTGAAGATCAAGAGCTTGTCTTTTTCGCGTGGGGTGAGTTCCATAGTGGTTTGATCTATGCAACTTACGTGCCCTGTTTTGCGATGTGTCACGTGCACTAAGTGCATGCTTTGGTGCACGAAACCTGCCTTGGTGCGCGCATCGGGATGCAGCAAGTCGCGCCACCGTGGTGCATTTCCCTTGAATTGAACCGTCTTGGTGCATGGATGCCATGGTTGAAATGTTTCTTATAGGGAAGACGTTTTTCGCCTAGGAGAAACGCACGTTGGCACAGGCTTTGCGATAGCTGTTGTGAAGCGCACCGCTACCGCAAGCGCCGAACCAACCCTTAATTTTTGGAGTGACCCCCCATGATGAATCGTCGAGGAAATTTGAAAGCATTGGCCGCTGCCGCAGCGCTGTCTGTTGGCTCATTGGTGTTGGCGCCACAGGCGCTGGCGGCTGACACCATCAAGGTGGGCGTGTTGCACAGCCTGTCGGGCACCATGGCGATTTCTGAAACCGTGTTGAAAGACACCGTGCTCATGGCCATCGACGAGATCAACGCCAAAGGCGGCGTGCTCGGCAAAAAACTCGAACCCGTGGTGGTTGACCCTGCCTCCAACTGGCCTTTGTTTGCCGAAAAAACCAAGCAGTTACTCGGCCAAGACAAGGTCTCGGTCATCTTCGGGTGCTGGACTTCGGTGTCTCGCAAATCGGTGTTGCCTGTTGTGGAAGAGATGAACGGCTTGCTGTTCTACCCCGTGCAATACGAAGGTGAAGAACTCAGCAAGAACGTGTTTTACACAGGCGCGGCTCCTAACCAGCAAGCCATCCCTGCCGTGGATTATTTGATGAGCAAAGACGGCGGTGCTGCCAAGCGTTGGGTATTGCTCGGTACTGACTATGTGTACCCACGCACGACCAACAAAATTTTGCGCGCTTACCTCAAGAGCAAAGGCGTCACTGACAAAGACATCGACGAGAAGTACACCCCATTTGGCCACTCCGATTACCAAACCATCGTGGCTGACATCAAGAAGTTCAGCGCCGGTGGCAAAACCGCTGTGGTGTCCACCATCAACGGTGACTCCAATGTGCCCTTCTACAAAGAGCTGGGCAACGCTGGCCTGAAAGCCAAAGACGTGCCCGTGGTTGCCTTCTCGGTCGGAGAAGAAGAGCTGCGCGGCGTGGACACCAAGCCTCTGGTCGGTCACTTGGCGGCATGGAACTACTTCATGAGCCTGAAGAACCCAGCCAACGACGAGTTCACCAAAAAGTGGGCGGCTTATGCCAAAGCCAAAAACATCGCAGGTCACAAAGACAAGCCTTTGACCAACGACCCGATGGAAGCCACTTACATCGGCATCAACATGTGGAAGCAAGCGGTTGAAAAAGCCAAGACTACCGATGTGGACGCCGTCATCAAAGCGATGGCTGGCCAAACCTTCAAGGCACCTAGCGGCATCACCAGCAAGATGGACGAGAAGAACCACCACCTGCACAAGTCGGTGTTCATCGGCGAGATCAAGGCCGACGGCCAGTTCAACGTGGTCTGGAAGACACCTGGCCCCGTCAAGTCCAAGCCCTGGAGCCCCTTCATCGCGGGCAACGAAGGCAAGCCTGATGAGCCTGTGAAGAAATAAACCTTTCTCCGAGGGATGGACTTGGGGAGGGCCGTGCCCTCCCCTTTTTTGATGGGAAGTTGAATGCGCTGTTTTTCTGTTTTCACCCAATGGCGTCGTGTCGCCACGCACATGAGCTGTGTTCTCGGCCTGGTAGTGCTGGGCCAGTCCTCAGCCTTGGCGTTGACCGCTGAACAAGCACGTGCCCTCACCTTGGGCGACACCGATGCACGCGTGAGCGCACTGCAAAAAGCCTTGGCAGCACCCGATGCGCTCACTGCCGCTTTCTTGAAAGCCTTGGCCGATGACGCAGTGAAAGTCAATGGCACACAAGTGCTGGTGGTGCGTGATGGCCAAGCCAGCGACCCTGTGACAGGTGACGCCACGCCCTTGCCCGACACCGCAGAAGACGTGATCAACAACAACCGCATGCGCGGCGAAATTGACGCCGCCTTGTCTGCCCTGCAACTGCTCAGCACCGACGCCACCATGCGCAGACAAGCCGCGCAATCGGTACTCAAAGAACCCGACACCACCAAGCTGGCCATGCTGGAGAAAGCCCTCACCAGTGAGACCGATGCCAGCGTGAAAAAACACATGTTGCTGGCACGCGCCGCAATTTTGCTCAACAGCGACAACGCCGACGAACGCTTTGCTTCTGCCAAAACCTTGGCCGATAGCCAAACACCTGACACGCAGCTGTTGCTCAACCAACGTCTGAGCCAAGAGGAAGACAAAAAAGTTCGCGCACAGTTGCAAACCTCGTTGCTCACGATCCAAGCCGCGCTGAGCTGGGGTGAAAAACTTGGTGCTCTGTTTACCGGCATCAGCTTGGGCTCCATCTTGTTATTGGTGGCGTTGGGACTAGCCATCACCTACGGTCTGATGGGCGTCATCAACATGGCCCACGGCGAGCTGATGATGATTGGCGCTTATGCCACCTACGTGGTGCAAGGCGTATTTCGCCAATATTTACCGAGTATGTTTGACGCGTATTTGCTGCTGGCTGTGCCCGCCTCATTCTTGGCGGCAGCCCTCGTGGGTGCGGTGCTCGAACGCTTGGTGTTACGCCACTTGTATGGCCGCCCACTTGAAACGCTGTTGGCCACATGGGGCATCAGCTTGGTGTTGATGCAAGGTGTGCGCAGCATCTTTGGCGCGCAAAACGTGGGGGTTGAAAACCCCTCATGGATGAGTGGCGGCGTGCAACTGCTGGCCAATCTGTCTCTGCCCTACAACCGTTTGATCATTCTTGGTTTTGCCTTGTTTGTGTTGGTCGGCATGACGCTGTTGATCAGCCAAACGCGTTTGGGTTTGTTTGTGCGCGGCGTCACACAAAACCGCCCCATGGCCTCTGCCTTGGGTGTGAACACCGCACGCATTGACACCTACGCGTTCTCACTCGGTTGCGGCATTGCGGGCTTGGCCGGTTGTGCGCTCAGTCAAATCGGCAACGTGGGGCCCGACCTCGGACAGAGCTACATCGTCGACGCGTTCATGGTGGTGGTGCTCGGTGGCGTGGGTCAACTGGCAGGCACGGTGTACGCCGCGCTGGGCTTGGGGCTGATGAACAAATTACTCGAAGGTGTGGCCGGTGCAGTGTTGGCCAAGATTGCGGTACTGGTGTTCATCATCGTTATCCCTCAAAAACGCCCCCAAGGCATCTTTGCCATGAAAGGCCGCAGTGCGGATGCATGACATGACACAACACACTTCCAGTTTGCACGCCGCGACACAGCTACCCGAGCCGCCCGCATTGTTGGGCACCAAAGGCTGGGCATTTTTCTTGGCGGCCTTCATCACCGTGTGTGCGGTGGTGCCGGTGCTCAATCTGTGGGTGCCTGCAGAAAGCCTGTTTCACCTCAGCGACTACGCCGTGGCCTTGATGGGCAAGATCATGTGCTACGCCATTTGTGCGCTGGCGATGGATCTGATCTGGGGCTACACCGGCATCTTGTCGCTCGGACACGGGCTGTTTTTTGCGCTGGGTGGCTACATGATGGGCATGTACCTGATGCGCCAAATTGGTACCGACGGCAACTACAAAAGCAACTTGCCCGACTTCATGGTGTTTCTTGACTGGAAAACCTTGCCGTGGACGTGGACCTTCAGCGACAGTTTTTTGGCAACTTTGCTGTTAATCGTCTTGGTGCCCGGCGTATTGGCCTTTGTGTTTGGCTACTTCGCGTTTCGCTCGCGCATCAAAGGCGTGTATTTCTCCATCATCACGCAAGCCATGACGTTTGCCGCAATGTTGCTGTTCTTTCGCAACGAAACTGGCTTTGGTGGTAACAACGGCTTCACGGATTTCAAACGCATCTTGGATTTGCCCATCGCCACACCCGCCATGCGCATGACCTTATTTGTGCTCACCGGGTGGGCATTGCTGATGAGCTTTTTGTTCGCGCGCTGGTTGGTGCAAAGCAAATTTGGCCGCGTACTGCAAGCCATTCGCGACGCCGAAAGCCGCGTGATGTTTTCGGGCTACTCGCCTCTGCCCTACAAGCTGACCATCTGGGTCATCTCGGCTGTGATGTGTGGCATTGCTGGTGCTTTGTATGTGCCACAGGTGGGCATCATCAACCCCAGCGAGATGAGCCCCGCCAACTCGATTGAGATGGCGGTGTGGGCGGCCGTGGGTGGTCGCGCTTCCCTGATTGGCCCCATCGTGGGTGCGTTTTTGGTCAACGGCATGAAGAGTTGGCTCACCGTCACTGCGCCCGAGTTTTGGCTTTACTTTTTAGGCGCGCTGTTCATTGGTGTGACGCTGTACATGCCACATGGCGTGGTGGGCCTGTTTCAAAAACTCAGCACCAAGAAAAAAGCAGAGGAGCGCGCATGACCCCCGATCTGTTTGAACAAGGCTCCGAACGCTTGGCCACACACCAAGCACGCCAAGTGACTGAAGTGACCTCGGGTGACCGCAGCGCAGGCTTTGGGCGCGTGCACGAACCTGGCAGCTTGGACCTGACGCATGGCCGCATCTTGTATTTAGAAGATGTGCATGTGAGTTTTGATGGTTTCAAAGCCATCAACGGTTTGTCGCTCGACATCGCACCGGGCGAGTTGCGCTGCATCATTGGTCCCAACGGCGCCGGCAAGACCACGATGATGGACATCATCACCGGAAAAACCAAACCCGATTCAGGCCAAGTATTCTTTGGCAGCACCATCGACTTGCTCCGTCACAACGAGCCTGAAATTGCGCAGCTGGGTATTGGCCGAAAGTTTCAAAAACCCACGGTGTTTGAACAGCTGAGCGTGTTTGAAAACTTAGAGCTGGCCTTGAAAACCCACAAAGGTGTGGCCGCGTCGATGTTCTTCAAACTCAATGGTATGCAACGCGACCGTTTGAGCGAAGTGCTGCACACCATCCACTTGGAAGACAGCGTGAACGACCAAGCGGGCAACCTGAGCCACGGCCAAAAGCAGTGGCTGGAAATTGGCATGTTGCTCATGCAAGATCCCAAGCTCTTGCTGCTGGACGAGCCCGTGGCTGGCATGACCGACTTTGAAACCGAGCGCACCGCTGAGCTGTTTTTGAGCCTCAAAGGCAAACACTCGCTGATGGTGGTCGAGCACGACATGAGCTTCATCAACACCATCTCCGACATCGTCACCGTGCTGTGTGACGGCTCGGTGTTGGCGCAAGGCACGCTGGCCCAAGTGCAAGCCGACGAACGTGTGATTGAGGTGTACCTTGGCCGCTGAATCTGACTTGACTATGCATACAAACCACATGCCGATCGACACGCCACTGCTGCAAGTGTCCAACATCAACCAGTTTTACGGCGGCTCACACATCTTGCGCGATGTGAGCTTTGAGGCACACCTAGGCCGCATCACCGTGTTACTCGGGCGCAACGGCGTGGGCAAGACCACGCTGCTCAAGTCGCTCATGGGGGCCGTGCCCATTCGCGATGGCCGCATCACTTTCAACAGCGCATCGATTGAACGTGCCGCGCCTTACGAACGTGCCCGCGCTGGCATTGGTTACGTGCCACAGGGCCGTGAAATTTTTGCCCGACTCACCGTGGAAGACAACTTGCGCATGGGCCTGGCCACACAGCCTGCGGGCACAGACATACCCGCTGAGTTGTTTGAGCTGTTTCCTGTCTTGAAGCAAATGCTGCATCGCCGTGGTGGCGATTTGTCAGGCGGGCAACAACAGCAACTTGCCATTGCAAGAGCCTTGGCCTCTGGCCCCAAGTTGTTGGTGTTGGATGAGCCCACCGAGGGCATTCAACCGAGCATCATCAAAGACATTGGCCGCGTGATTCGCATGTTGGCCAGTCGTGGCGACATGGCCATCTTGCTGTGCGAACAGTATTACGACTTTGCCGAAGAACTTGCTGACGACTACTTGGTGATGGAACGCGGTGAAGTAATCGCGCGCGGCTTAGGTTCGGATATGCAACGGGATAACGTGCGTCAGTTGGTGGCGATTTAAGTTGTTTCGCGCGTGAAGGCTTCTCGCCGGAGGGCATCAAAAAGCAAAAACTACATAGACCAAATTCGTGGCGGCTTATTAGCCATCGCCCACAACCCGCGTCGCCAAGCAGCCCAAACCCCACGCAACAAATTCTGCGCTGGCTCTACCAAAGGGGACAAGGTACGCAACACCACCACACGTGGATGCGGCGATGTCACCCCTGCCACCAAACCCGCAGGTGAAGTTTCAGTCAACTCCCGCGCCAAGGCCAAAGCCAACTCGCGTCGCTCACGCGGCAAATCGGCGCCGCACGCCAACACCAAGGTGGCCATGCAGCGTTGCTTGGCCAAGCCTAATGGACCATTCATCAAACGTGTGTCTTGAGCGTCCAACAAACCACGCTCTAGCCACACGCCCGACACCTCCATGTGCTGCTGCAACTGACCATGCTCGAACGGCAAGTCGGCATGAGGTAAGCCAAGCGCAGTGATGTCCCACGCCATCATCTCTGCACTAGGCGCGAGGTCAAACACGGCATGGTTCAACCCGTGGCAGCCGTTGTAGGCAATGGTTTCTAGCGGCAGCCACTCTAGGCGTGCGCCATCACCCACATACGCTTTAACTTGCTGCGTGGCCAAACCTTGCTCGCTTCTGTAAAACCGTGTGGCACCGGGTGTTGTGAGTAACGCGTGCGTGTTAGCGCCTAGGTTCACCTGAATGTCCAGCACGTCGCCACCCACCAAACCACTGGGTGGATGCACCAGTACGTTGTGGCACACCGCATCGCCTTCGGGGTAGAGACTTTGCAACACGCGTAGCGGGCCCTCGTGTTCGAACTTAGCCACAGTGCGCACAGAGGCTCGGGTGTAGTCGATTGTGAGATGTGCTTGCCAACCAGTCATGTTTGCCTTGTTTTGGTGCTAAAAAAGGAATTGAAACATTGAATGGTGCAACGCGCACAAAAGCAGTGCAGCCTCATGCGAAGTTTGCACAGTTTCGGGGGCTGCCACTGGCGCACCAATTGCTATGTCTATGCGTGATGCCTGTTCTCTCTTCGTCCTCTTTGTGTGCAGCCCGTGTGGCTGCACTGCACCTATGCCTTGCAGGCTTCGTGCCAGCCGCACAGGCCGATGGGCTCGGCATGCATCTGCTGGCTCACGCCGAGGTGCCGGAGATTGAAATTCACAGCACGCACGACACATTCGGCAATGACAGCGCCTCTGAGGGCCGCATCAGCGCAGCACGTTTGGATCAACAAGGCCTGCTTCGACCTGCTGATGTGCTGGAGAACATTCCGGGCATGGTGGCCACGCAACATTCGGGCGATGGCAAAGCCAACCAATATTTTTTGCGTGGCGTCAACCTCGACCACGGCACAGATTTCGCCACCACCGTCAACGGTGTACCCGTGAACTTGCCCACCCATGCGCACGGCCAAGGCTACAGCGATTTGAATTTCTTAATGCCCGAACTGGTGCAACGCGTGGACTACCGCAAAGGCCCTTACGCAGCACAAGATGGCGATTTTTCTTCGGCAGGTTCTGCCAACTTTGTGTACCGAACACAACTCGATCGCCCGTTCAGCCACCTCACATGGGGACAGCGCGGTTATGTGCGTGGCATGGCCGCTGACTCGCGCCGCGTGGACGAAGACTTGGTGTTGCTCACCGCAGTTGAACGCACAAACAACGACGGCCCATGGACCGTACCCGAAGGCCTGCGTAAAACCAATGCGCTGCTCACCCTGAGCAGCGGCAGTGCGACACAAGGTTGGTCCACCAGCCTCTCGCTGTACCGCGCGCACTGGACAGCCACCGATCAAGTGCCGCAACGTTTGATCGACCAAGGCAGCTACCAAGGCCAAGCCTTTGGCCGCTTTGATTCACTGGACCCCAGCGATGGCGGTCACACCAGTCGCAGCAGCATATCGGGCGAATGGCATCAACACAGCGATGCCCATGCCCGCAAGCTGAGTTGGTATGTGATGCAGTACGACCTCGACTTGTATTCCAACTTCACTTACCAAACCACCCCCACAGGTGACCAATTTGCCCAACGCGACCATCGCACCGTGGTCGGTGCCCATGTCTTGCAGTCGTGGGCCGTGAACCGCAACGAAGCCACCCCCAGCACCAACACCGTAGGGCTGCAAGTGCGGCAAGACCAAATTCAAGTGGGGCTCGACCAAACCATCGCGCGTGACATCAGCAGCCGCGTACGCGCCGATGACGTGATGCAATCGTTGGTCGGCATCTATGCCGAGAACAACACGGCGTGGACGCCATATTTCAGAACCGTGATGGGCATGCGCTTTGACCAATTCAATGCACGTACCCACAACACCTCGACCGCTGGTGCAACAACCACGCAGCAAAGCCAGCAGCTCTCGCCCAAGTTCTCAGCCATCTGGAGACCTTGGGCCAACATGGAATGGTTTTTCAACGCAGGGCAAGGTTTTCACAGCAACGATGCGCGTAGCCAAGCAGGCCTCACCCGATCTCAGGGTGAAGAGCTAGGGCTGCACACACAAGCGTTGCCCAATGTGCAAAGCAGTTTGGCGTTGTGGCGTTTGAACTTGGCCTCTGAGCTGCACTACATGGGCGATACAGGCACCACCGAGATGGGACGACCTAGCCAACGCACAGGCCTAGAGTTCACCAACCGCTGGGCACCCCAGCGTCACCTCAGCCTAGAAGCCAATTGGGCGTGGAGCCGACCGCGCTACACCGATGCAAGCACCAACGGGAACGAGGTGCCCAATGCTGTGCAAAAAGTAGCGCAACTCCATGCCACAGCCAACCACTTCGGCGCTTGGTCATTTGCCTTGGGCATGCGCTACATCGGCTCGGCCCCTTTGATGACGGATAACAGCATGCGGTCATCGGCCAACATCCACACGCAACTGCGCGTCTCGCGGCGCATAAGCCAAGACCTGCAAGTTTCGCTGGACGTGTTCAACCTCGCCAATCGGAAAAATAACGACATTCAATATGCCTACACCTCGCGCCTGCGCGGCGAGCCTGTGGGGGTGAACGACTACCATGTGCACCCTGCGGAACCGCGCACCTTGCGTGTGAGCGCGCGCGTCACATACTGAGCCGCCTACACTTAGCCGGTGACTACAAATACCAACCAACAAATCGCCATCATTGGCGCAGGCCCCGCTGGCCTGATGGCCGCTGAAGTACTCAGCGCCGCAGGCGTTCACGTGCATGTGTACGACGCCATGCCTTCGGTGGGCCGTAAATTTTTACTCGCGGGCTTGGGTGGCCTCAACCTCACACATGCTGAGCCTTTTGAAAAATTCATCACCCGCTACGCCGAGCGCAGCGAGGCTTGCGCAGCTTGGCTCAAAACGTTTGATGCAACGGCCATTTGCGAATGGGTCAAGGGCTTGGGTCTGAACACGTTTGTGGGCAGCTCACAGCGCATCTTTCCCACCGACATGAAAGCCGCGCCGTTGCTGCGTGCATGGTTACACCGACTGCGCCACCCCGCACATGGCGTGCCTGTAACTTTTCATATGCGCCACCGTTGGAACGGCGAATTGCAACACGCAGACAGAAAATTCACACTGAGCTTTGACACACCGCAAGGCACGCACACCACGCAGACCGATGCCGTACTCCTCGCACTGGGCGGTGGTAGCTGGGCCAAGCTCGGCTCAGATGGCGCATGGCAACCGTGGGTGAGCGCATTGGGCATGGAGGTATCACCGCTTCGCCCCGCCAACTGCGGCTTCGATGTGCAAGGCCGCGATGGTCAGACTGGCTGGAGCAGCCATGTGTCAGCGCAGTTTGCAGGCACACCACTGAAGTCCGTCGCCTTGTCGTTCACCGACAGCGTGGGCCAGCGCTTTAGCCGTCGCGGCGAGTTTGTGGTGACGGCCACGGGGGTGGAAGGCAGCTTGGTTTATGCCGCCTCTGCTTTGCTGCGTGACGAAATGGCACGCAACGGCAGCGCTACTTTGCACCTAGACCTCAAACCCGACTTCACGCACGAGCGCGTGCTGGCCGAAGTGTCACACCCACGTGGCACCCGCTCACTCAGTAGCCACTTGAAAAGCCGCCTCAACCTCACGGCGTTGCATTTGGCGCTGTTGCACGAAGTGCTGAGCAAAGAGACCATGAACAACCCCGTGCACTTGGCTGTGGTCATCAAACAATTGCCCATCACGCTTGCGGCCACGCGCCCCATTGACGAAGCCATCAGCAGTGCTGGTGGTGTACGCCTTGAAGCTCTGGATGCAACCCTGATGGCCAACGCCCTGCCAGGTTTATTTGTGGCCGGCGAAATGCTGGACTGGGAAGCCCCCACGGGTGGCTACTTGCTGAGCGCTTGTTTGGCCAGTGGCCGCGTGGCGGGCCTAGGCGCAGCAAAGCTTTTGGCGAAGCCACTATGATTGAGGCATTGCTTAGTTTTTAGATGTTTTAGCCATGTTCCGCACCCTGCTCAAATCGAAGATCCACCGAGTGGTTACAACGCAGTGCGAATTGCACTATGAAGGCTCCTGCGCCATCGACGAAAACCTGCTGGATGCCGCCAACATTTGTGAGAACGAACAAGTCCACATCTGGAACATCAACAACGGAGAACGTTTCATCACCTACGCCATCAAAGGCGAGCGTGGCTCGGGCATGATTTCTGTGAATGGCTCAGCGGCTCGCCGCGCGAGTGTGGGTGACTTGCTCATCATTGCGTCATTCGCGCAAGTGCATGAAGACCAAGTGGCCAAGCATGAGCCTCAACTGGTATTTGTGGATGAACATAACCAGCAAGTGGGTTTGCGTCACCATGTGCCGACGCAGGCGGCACCTGGGCATGGAACGGATGAGTGTTGAGCTGGAATTGATTGATGATGCAGCCATGTTGGCTTTTGGGTTGAGCTGATGGATGCATCTTTTTGGACAGAACTGCTTAAAGCAATCCCAACATTAATTGTTGGATTGATTGCAGCAAGAATTGCATGGCAACAAGCAGAAACTGCCAAGCAACAAAGAGCAATTGCTGAAGCAAAGCTCAAGTTTGATTTGTTTTCAAAACGCTTGGAGTTTTATGAGGCGGTCTGCGCACTTGCCGAATCAGCCCAACATTACACAGATCATGTGGAAGCCAAACGAGCTTTGGTGAAAATGATTTCACTATCGCACGAGTCCAGCTTTCTTTTTGGAAACGATGTTGAAGCGCTGGTTCACGAAATGTGTCTTAAAGTTGCCGATTTAGGCAACGGCATTAAAGCAACGATGGACAACAACGGTGTTGTATCACCAGAAATCCTCGCACCAGTTTTTGCTGCCAACACATGGATTAAAAACGCTCCAATCAAAGAGACTTTCCGCCCATATCTGGATTTATCTAGCTGGCGCTGAGTTACCTGTATCTGATCTAAGCGCTGTAACGCACGATCTAACCATAGTGCGCTTTACCTTATCGGCGCTCTAAAAACTAGTTTTGGACGTCAGTGTCGATTAAATTTACACACACTGGCAATATGCGTGATCAAAATAGCACAAAGTAATTAATCGCTCCTGCGGCTCGATTACACTACTAGATTGAGAAGAATTGGGCGAGCATAGCGTCAATCTGGTTGTACTTACATGAATAAAAACGAACTTGAAGCGCACCGGATTTCGACGAGAGCGCAAAGCATTGATGCACTAATGAGCACAGTAGCTCGCGGTCTTACAGGATTTTTTGTCTACCTATCTATATCATCGATCTTAGAGGGACTGCAGGATATTGTTTCTGCTGATCCCGAGGCAATCACTGCACTTGCCAAGGTTATTAAAAGCCTAAACATAAATGGTATGCTGGGCATCTTCGTTGGTTTACTCGGCACCGGTGGCTGGTACTATGAACGAAAAGGCAAGCAAAGAGCTATCAGGCAACTTGCTGAACGCCGAAATGAAGTTGAAAAAGATGATCCAGAGAGATCTTCAAGCAATCTTGACCACAACGGCCACACCCCAAGAAACTAGGAGCGTCACATGGAACTTCTGATGTTTGGGCTAAACATTTTGCTATTGATTGTTCTTTGGCATTTCGTCGTCAAGCGAACAGTGATTGATCACGCTCGTGACAGATTATTTGATCTACGCGATGCTATTCGCACAGAACATATCGCAAATGGCTGGGGTCTAGACAGTGCGGCCTACAAGAATCTTCGCAAAATGCTGAATGCGTATTTGCGGTACACGGAGTCTTACTCTATTTGGAAAATAGTAGCGATACACGGCGATCTATCCCAAAACCAAGAGCTTAGAGAGCACATCCGCAAACGAGTTAACACTAGCTTCTCAACACTTGACGGACGTCAGGCTGAGTACATTCAATCTGTACGTGATCAGGCTTTTGTTGTTCTCACAGAATTTTCAATCTGCCACTCTGGCCTGCTAATCATTCTTTCTCTTGTAATGATGCCTTACTTTTTATTACAAAGCTTCGCGTCTATTTGCAGTCGCGGGATCAAGACTGCATTTGATGTAATTGGTCATGACTTGCTTCACCTGACCTCAACTCTAAAGAGAATTTGGAAAATCTCAGCAAAAGCTATGGCATCCCGATTGGTGGATAGAACTGCGTTTGATGCAGCAGTTATAAACCATCGGCAACAATTCGCATAATTAGCCTAGGCCTTCGCTCGACAACGCACGATCTAATCAGTCGTGCGTTTTGCTTTGTGAGCACTGTAAAAGCTAGTTTGCAAACTAGTTTCTGGCTGTTGCTGTGTGAGTGTCGATTTAATCTACGCTGGCGCGAAAACCTTAAGTTAAGGTTTACGAAAACAACCGACCAGCGTTTGAACTCTGCGTCAGCTACTCTGCATACCCCAAGTGCTTGATCTCGCGTTGTAGATCTCCGCTCGCGCTTAGATGTGTGTTCGCAATATTTGCATGAAATTCGCTCTCTTGGTAGTCACTCCAAATTTGCAATGACAGAATTAGCGCAATCATGCCAAAAACAAAGCTCCAGCTACCACCTCTTGCATTTGGGCAATACAGATCTCAAGTCGATTTAGACCTTGAGCAAATGCAATCACGAGTCAACGCAATCACAAATTGGGTCAGTGAATACGACACGCTTGGAAAGGAAAGTGCCTTTCAACACCGCACGTCTGTGTACGCCAATGACGGTGTGCGAGTTCTTGCTGCCGCTAGCTCACCCACTGTCATGCGTGTGAACGATCCTGACTACACAATTGCAATGCCAATTAGGGGATCAATCGAATCATGGATACGTCAAGACCACTACATCGCCGATGAAAGCGGCAGCGCACTGTTTGCTTCCAAAGGACGTAGACACACGGAGGGAGGCAATAAATCTTGTTTGCTAATCAGTGTTTCTGAGAAGCGATTGTTTGCAACTGGACGCACCATGTTGGGTGAGCGATTTGAAGACATCTTGCGTCCTGAAAAACCGCGAGTCGTAAATACGAAAATTCATAATGTTGATTTTCGTGGTGTCATGCAGCAAACCTGCAACTTAATTGATCAATTCAATGGTGATTTGACGCTTCTGAAAAGTTTTAACGTGGATGAAAACATCACGCGATTGATGGTTATGTTACTTGCACCACACCATTTTGTGAAGTCCGAAAACGATTCTTCGACCAAAGGCAATCGCAAAGTGATCGATCATCTGTGCGGCTTCATCGAGCAAAACCTTGAACGATCGGTGAGTCTGACAGAGCTTGAATCTGTCAGTGGCATGTCTTCGCGGATGTTGCAAAAAGAATTTCACAAACATTTTTCATGCTCCCCCATGCAATGGGCACGTCAGCAGCGACTAGCCTTGGCAAAAAAATTATTAACTGAAGCCACTCCTGGCGTTACTGTTGCTCACATAGCAACGACCTGTGGCTACAGCAACTTCAGTGAGTTCTCTCGGCAATACAAAGAGCGTTATGGCATGCTGCCCAGTGAAATACTTAAATTGACAAGGAATCGATAACCGTCAAAAAATTACAAATTTGTTCGCTCAACTTGTACTGAGTTCGCAATTTAGGTAGATCGGAAATTGATCGTCCAAAACAATTCCCTCAAACCTCTGGAGATGGCTTCTGAGGAACGAATGGGAATGTATGAATCACGTTTATCGCCTTGTCTGGAGTCACCGTCACTCCAAGTTTGTTGTTGCACATGAAAAGACACGTACCTCAGGTCGTGCATCATCAAAAGTTTGTTCTAGCGTCGCCAGCGTATTGCTCAGCGGCTTGCTTATGGCTTCCAGTGCTTGGGCAGCCCCACCTACTGCGAATGCCTTGCCCACAGGGGCTCAAGTGACTGCAGGCACAGCAGCCATCAGCACCAGTGGTAACACCATGAACGTGCAGCAGTCCACGCAACGTGCGGCAATTAACTGGACCAACTTCTCTATTGGCAGCAACGCCACTGTGAACTTCCAACAGCCCAACGCTTCTGCTGTTGTGCTGAACCGTGTGGTGGGCAACGAACAATCGGTGATCAACGGTGCGTTGAATGCCAACGGACAAGTGTTTGTGTTGAACTCCAACGGCGTGTTGTTTGGACAAGGTGCTCAAGTCAACGTGGGTGGTTTGGTTGCATCTACGCTCAACATCAGCGATGCAGACTTCATGGCGGGTCGCAGCACGTTTGAGCGCACAGGTTCGCAAGCTAGCGTTGTGAACTTGGGAACGATCAATGCAGCTGATGGTGGCTATGTGGCTTTGATGGGAAATCAAGTCAGCAACCAAGGCATCATCAGTGCTCGCTTGGGTACAGCTGCCTTGGCTGCAGGTGACAAGATCAGCTTGAACTTCAACGGCAACTCGTTGGTGGGTGTGACGATTGATCAAGGCACACTCAATTCGTTGGTGGAAAACAAGCAAGCCATTCACGCTGATGGTGGTCTGGTTGTTTTGACTGCCAAGGGATTGGACACAGTGTTGGGTAGCTTAGTGAACAACACGGGTGAGATTCGTGCTCAGACCATTGGCAGTAGCGAAGGCAAGATTTATTTGCTGGGCGACATGGACAGCGGCACTGTAAAAGTTGATGGCGTGTTGGATGCCAGTGCGCCTAACGGTGGCAATGGTGGTTTTGTGGAAACCAGTGCAGCACATGTCAAAGTTGCAGATGCTGCACGTGTAACCACATTGGCTACAAACGGCCAAGCAGGTACTTGGTTGATTGACCCCAATGACTTCACGGTTGCATCGAGTGGTGGTGACATGACAGGCGCAGCAGTTGGAACTGCTTTGGCTGGTGGTAACGTCACTATTCAAAGTAGTCAGGGTGCGACAAGTGGCAATGGTGACATCTTCGTCAATGACGGCATCACTTGGACGAGCGGCAGCACACTGACGTTAGATGCAGTACGAAATATCAAAATCAATGCCACGATTGATGCTTCCGGTGGCAGCGGTGGTGTTGTCACTTTGAAGTACGGTCAAGGTGCGGTGTCTGCCAGCAATACAGCCACCTACGATTTTGCGATGACTGCGACGGACTTCGGTGGCAAAATCAATTTACAGGCAGGCCAGAAATTCAATACCAAGTTAGGTTTAGATGGAGCGACCACCAACTGGACAGTGATTACACTACTCGGCTCTGCTGGTGACGAATCCATTAGCACCAGTAACAGCCTTCAAGGTCTGAACCATAGCTCCAAACTGGCAGGGAATTTTGTTCTTGGATCAGACATCTTGGCCGGTTCAACCAGCGGCTGGAACAGCGGCGAAGGGTTCACCCCGATTGGACACCTCAACCCCGCTAGCGCAAATCCCGTTAACCAAACCGGTTATGCATTTTCGGGGAAATTTGATGGCCTAGGGCACAGCATTAATGGGCTTACAGTTAATAAACCGGTAGTTTGGAGCTCGTCTCCTCCGAATGACTTCAATGGTTTGTTCGGAGTGGCTTCAAGCGCGAGCTTTGCAAACCTTAAAGTTGCTTCAGCCAGCATCAGCGGTTGGGATGCTAATGGTATTTTGATCGGTATCGGCTACGGCGTTAACGTGACAAATGTCCTCGTCAGTGGAACCGTCAACGGTCACAACCGATTAGGAGGGCTGATGGGTGGCGCAGAGCGTGATAACACGTCAAATGCCAATCGTTTTAGTTCAATTAATAACGTGATTTCTGCAGTAGACATCACTGGCAATGACTCTCTTGGTGGCCTGATTGGTTCTGTTCAAAGCTCCACGGTAAACCATACAACCAGCTCAGGAACGATCACATCAAGCGCAGGCTTTGCGGGCGGACTCATCGGCTTGGCTGACGGCTACGTCAGCATTTCCGATAGCAACTCATCTTCTAGCGTATTGATAACAGGTGGCCCCTTTGCCCCAGGAGGCGGCTTAATCGGGCTTGCAAATAGATCTACTGTGAATAATTCAAGCAGTTCAGGAGCCGTAACCTCAAACGCAGGCATGGTAGGAGGATTGATTGGAGTTGCCGACGGCGACGTCGCTGTCTCGAACAGCCATTCGTCTTCTAATGTCACGACTAGTTCACAAGACCCTTTTACCGGGGGGCTAATTGGTCTCATGGAAAAAGCATCGACAGTAAGCAACTCTTACGCAACTGGCACTGTCAGTGGCTATGACAGCGTTGGAGGCTTGATTGGAAGCACATTTTCTTACGATGCTACAGGAAGTCAAATTACCGATAGCTATGCCACCGGTAACGTGATCGGAAACAGCAACGTAGGAGGCTTAGTGGGCACAGGTCAACACTTGATTTTGACACGCACTCACTATGCAACTGGCACTGTCACCGGCGTTTCATCCGTAGGTGGATTGGTTGGCGGAGGCGATGGCGATCTTCAGATCAGTAATAGTTATTCAACTTCTAACATTATCGCCACCGGTGGTTCTGTAGGCGGCTTGGTCGGATATATCGGCAATGGGGCCGCCAATCGAAGTATCACAGACAGCTATGCCACAGGTAACGTCACAGGTGATCAAGCTACAGGGGGGCTTGTTGGCGACGGGTATGTGAACATTACTCGAAGTTACGCGATGGGCAACGTCAGTGGTGGTAGCAAGGTGGGCGGCCTGATCGGGGCGGCCTACTGGGATTCAGGGGAGGTCATTGAAAAATCCTTCGCCACCGGCAATGTTTTGGCAACAGGAGATCGTGCAGGGGGCCTAGTAGGCCATAACGAGCTCAGCCTTAACGATGTATTTGCAACAGGCTCGGTCACTGGTGTCAATCAGGTGGGTGGGCTGGTCGGAAAAAACGATTACGGCAGCCTAGCACAAGGGTACTCGACCGGCTTGGTCACGGGAAGCGGCAGCGTGGGCGGGTTGATCGGATACAGCAGCGGTGGGTCGGTAACGGGCGGCTACTGGGACGTCGCCACATCCGGTTTGGGTGCGAGCGGCCAGACCGGCAGCAGCGCGGGGGGTACAGGAACAACAACCGCCGAACTGAAAAACATCTTGACTACCGCCACTTGGGACATCGTGGAAGACTCATCGCTTTCGCAGGTTTACCCTCAGCTGCGCTGGGCAACCTCGGGATTGAGTGCTGGTAACTCTGTCTGGGTCATCGGACCTGTCGCTTCTTCTTCGGGAAGTGGCTCCGGCGGTAACACCCAAACAAGCGATGTAGAACGCCAGGCTGCCAACGCTATCAATGCGCCGTTCAGCGTAACCCCGCCACACTTCCATTTCCGCAAACCAGAGGATAAAGGTGAAGCCAAATCTTTCATCAACGTCTTGACGGCCCCCTCCAATCTGTCGGTTGCATTCAGCAAGGAAGAACCTTTGGCCATTTTGTCTTCTCCGGAGGTAAATGAGCCGACTCAAACAGTCACCTTGAGTGATGCCAAGAAGATGCTTAAACCATCTGCATCTTCAAGCAGCGCAGAAGGTGGCGGTGGTACAGGTGGTGACCGTGAAGTGCGTGTTCCAGTCAGTCGTAACTCTCTTGCTGAGATCGTCAACGGTGGCGTAAAGCTGCCCACCGGCGTTGAACAGCAATTGTTTGTGGTGAAAGCCAACTAAGGGAGTTACAAAAATGAAATACACAAAACACAAATTCACACTTATTACAGCCGTGGTCGCTGCTTCTTTTGCCAATGCACAAACAGTGCCCAACATCGGCAGCGTCTTAAATCAATCTCAAGTACCTGCTATCCAACAACCAGAAAGCAAGTTGCCCAACATTGGTGGTATTCAAATCGAACCGCCGATGCAAACGCTCCCCAATAACCTACCCAAAATTCATGTGCGTGAGTTGGCGGTTGTTGGTAATCGTGAAATCGACGCAGATGTTCTGATGCAGCAGATTCAGGGCATTGCTGGCAAAGACATGAGCTTGGCTGAGTTGGAAACAGTGACCTCAAAGCTCACGCACTTCTACCGCGTCAAGGGCTACTTTGTTGCTCGTGTGTATGTGCCAGCACAGCAGGTGGTGGATGGCAAGGTGACATTGCGAGTGGTGGAAGGCAACTACGGTCAATTCATTTTGAAGAACAAATCGCTGGTGCGTGACGATGTTGTGCAAGCCATGTTGGACGATGTGAAGAAGTACGACATTGTTTCGCTGGATACGCTGGAACGTGCCATGCTGATCATCAACGACACACCCGGCGTGCAAGTAACCCGTGCCGATGTGATGCCAGGTCAAAAGGTGGGTACTAGTGACTTTGCTGTGGACACGGAAGCTACCAAAGCACGTAACGGTTTTGTGACTTACGACAACTACGGCAGCGTCTACACAGGTGAGCATCGTTTGAGCTTTAATGCCGACTTCAACTCGCCCACAGGCAGTGGTGACCGTTTGAGCTTGAGTGGCATGACTACCAATCGCACAGGCTTGATGAATGGCCGTGTGGCTTACTCAAACTTGCTTATGCCCAATGGTTTGCGTGGTGAAGTGTCCGCAGCACATACGCAATACAGCTTGGGTAATACCTATGCCTCGTTGGACGCCAAAGGTACGGCAGACGTGGTGGATGCCACATTGACTTACCCCTTGCGCCGCATTCGTGCTCAAACAGTAGAGTTGAGTTTGAACGTCACCAGCAAGAGCCTCGAAGACAAGATCAACTCAACCAGCACAGTAACGCCCAAAGCCGCCAACACCATGACTGCAGGTGTGAACGTGCGTGATGAACGAGCTGTGTTGGGCTTTGATGGTTTGACTCAAGCCAACTTTGCAGTGACTGTGGGTGATTTGAAGATCAACAACGACACAGCATTGGCAAATGATGCTGCAGGTGCACAGACAGCTGGCAACTTCAGCAAGGCCGTGCTGTCACTGAGCCGCACTAACTTGCTGCCTGACAACTTCACGTTCACAACCTCGTTGCGTTCACAAGCCTCTTTGAAAAACAAGAACTTGGACAGCAGCGAACGCATGTCTGTGTCGGGTAGCTCTGGTGTGTGGGGTCACCCAGCAGGTGAACTGATGGGCAGCAATGCAACACTGGTCAAGTTTGAATTGGCACGTCCACTGCCAAGCTATGAAGGTTTGCAGCACAACTGGTTTACCTTCTATGACTTTGGTCAAGCGTCAGCCCAAGTGCCAGTGAGCGATGCAGATAACCGTCGCAGCATCAGCGATGTGGGTTTTGGCTGGTCAGGCAACTACCAAGGCATGTTCTTCAAGGCACAGGTCGCACACCGCATTCAAGATGCAGCACCTACAAGCGAACCCTACTCACGCAATAAATTCTTGTTGCAAGTTGGATACAGCTACTAATTTGCAGACAGGAAGCATTGAGCTTGGCCTTGTCGCCTAAACCCAATCAGTGCAGCAGTTGTGCGTATGTGATCTCAACCGAAGGTGCAGCATCAGGACTGCGCTGTGGTGTGAGTTATTACGAGCAACCTGCATTGACTAGACAGCAGCAGCGTTTGAGTAACTACCCAGCTGTAGTTGCTGATGGTCTCTGCCCCAAGTGGGCAAGCAAAATTTCAGGAGTACTAGAGAAATGAACAAAACAGAATTGATCGAACACATCGCAGCCAAATCCGACATCAGCAAAGCCGCTGCTGGTCGTGCACTGGAAAGCATTGTTGATGCAGTGAAGAAGACCTTGAAGAAGGGCAACACTGTGACCTTGGTGGGTTTCGGCACTTTCAGCGTGGGCAAACGTGCTGCACGTACAGGTCGTAACCCACGTACTGGTGCAGCTATCAAGATCAAAGCAGCCAAGGTGCCCAAGTTCAAAGCTGGCAAGGGCTTGAAAGACGCCCTGAACTAATCACAGCGAACAAATAAAGACAACAGGTTGGGCTGCTTCGGTGGCCCTTTTTTATGAGTACAAGCAGTGTGATCTTGATTAAGGATGTAATTGGTACATCATTGGCTAAGCTGAACGGCTTCCAAGTAGATGACCAAGTGCAAGCTGTGAACGGGCATCCAGTTACGTCATTGAAGGCTGTTTTTAATCAACTAACCCTTGCGTGTGGAAGTGGTGGGGTTAATGTGTTGGTTAAGCGCAGCACCAACTTGATTACGGTTCAGTTGAAGATTTAGCTGACACGTGAATTGGCTGCGAGCGTTGATTAAATCTACACTCAATACCAGCACATTGACTAGCTTTGGCACAAACAAAAAGGATAGCTATGACTAGAAAGCGCAATATTGACTCCGATCGTCGTGCAACCAATCGCATCATGGAGCTTGTTCGACATGGGCAAAAGGGTGAACTAGATGTGACGCCCAACTGGCTTGGGCACACTCGTGGCAGCAACAGATTGGACAAAGCACTTTTAATGGGTGCAACCATGGCTGAACTCAAGGCAATTCGTGGTGCTATTCACGAACACTTTAATCATTTGCGCGAAGAACATGGCTTGGAAGTTGTCCGCAATGGTGACGTGTATCGGATCACTGTTCCTAAAAAGTAGTTTGTAAACTACTTTCTGATCGTTGCATCTTTTCATTCGCCAGGAATCTGCCATGAGTAAATTTACATTGAGAGAGTTAGACACAGCTCACAAAAAAGCGTTTCAGAATGAACCACTTGTAAAAAGTGCAAAGGATTGTGCTTGCTTTGGATGCCTTGAGCACTTTCCGCCGTCTGCAATCACCGACTGGGTAGATGACAAACTTCACCGAACTGCAATTTGTCCTAAGTGCCAAATTGACACCGTATTGACTGAAGAAGTTTTAGACAGAGTTCCTGATGACCTTTTGAAGGCAATGCAAGATGAGTACTGCCCAGTAATTACCGACAATACGAAATCAATTACCTTTGATAGTTTCGACGCAGCGTTCGAACACATGCTAAAGGAAAAAGAAATCCGGCTTTTCGAAGCTGACCTGATTCACGCAGACAGGGACGAGAAAGCGAAAAAGTGATTTTTCGTTTCCAAACGAAGTACCGATAGCAATTACTTTAAGTATTTGTACAAGGTATCGCGGCTGATTCCGTATTTGGCTGCTATGCCCGTTTTGTTAGCTCCAAGCGCAGTGGCCTCTTTAACGATCTGCGCTATTCGTTCGGCGTCTTCAAACTTTCTGGGACGCCCACGATAAACACCCCTCTCTTTGGCCTTGGCAATACCCTCGCGTTGACGTTCACGTATCAACGTCCGCTCATACTCGGCAAACGCCCCCAGCATGGACAACATCAGCTTGTCCATCGCGTCCGTACTATCTCCCCTGAATGTCTTGCCCTCTTTCACAAAATGCACAGCGATGCCACGTGCTGTTAACAGCTCAACTATTCGCAGCAAGTCACTGAGACTTCGTGCCAGTCGATCCATGCTGTGTACGACTACCGTGCTGCCCTCAGGCCAATTACCTGCCAGCATTGCTTGTAGCTGTGGCCTGTCTGCATTCTTGCCGCTGGCTTTATCGGTAAAAACTACCGTTAATTGTTCGCCAGATAGTTGACGATCAGTATTCTGTTCAGCTGTACTGACGCGGATGTAACCGATACGAATAGGGTGTTGTGTATGCATGATGCAATCAAGTAGTTGTTGTCAGCTCAAGTCTGGACCCTACCTTGCATCGTGTCGATCAATTCATTTACCAACCCTGTGCTTACACATTACAGGCGTCTTGCTAGGGTGTACTCAAACTCGACACTTACAGGCTTGCACTTGCAGTGCAATCCAACTCAATGCACTTATCACTCACTGTCGTTCGTTCAAACTGCATTTCGTATTTGATTTGAAATAATTGAATTAAGAGGCTGAGTGCAACGCAGTTGCACTTAGTGAATTGATATTTTGTTAGATTACGGTTGCTTGCCTCAGAGCTTGCCTGATTAGGCAAACTGCTGCATTTTGTTGAGTTGACATCATGCTTTGGTCTCACACAGCTCCTTACAGAGCAAGGGCAGGTTATGCGGTCTCCCTTATTACGTGCTAGCTTTTTACGCAAGTAGTTTGTAGCCGACCACGGCACCAAACACTTTGTGGGTTTAAGTTATTTCCCACTCACATCCAACCATGTACAACATCGCAATGCGTTGCGCGAAGCATTGCATTTAAGGCATCCAGTTAAGGGTAGTGCGATGAGGACGAACTGTGACTAGTTCGATTTCGCGTTACGTCACGCCACCATTGCGAACGAATACGGCTCTTCAAGGTGAGCAAACCTCTGCATGTTTATAAAGTTATTTATGTTTTGCAGTTCACGCCACTGTCAATCTTGAATCTGTTGTTTTCTTCTGCCTGATCGCCACCTTTTCTGGTCGCTTTTCAACAAGGCCATGTTCAGACTTACGACTGTCATTAAACAAAGGAGTAAACAAATGGCAGTCTTAACAGCACTCAAGTTGGTCACAGCAACCCGTACCAATGTCGTCAATCCCGTAGCCGTTCGTCGTGCAAAGCTGGTGAGCAAATTGCAAGACCAATTGCGTTTGGTTGAAGCATTGCAAGCGGGTCGCAACTACATTGCCACTCGCCTTAAAAACGTCACCGACATGGAGACAGGTGAACGCAAGACCATCGAGCTTCCCAAAAAAGTGCGTCAGTGGTTTTGGCAGAACGAGGCTGGCAAATACATGCTGCACATCAAGTACG
>JACCDZ010224756.1_pt1 | contig 29691 bp, 39 predicted proteins | sample 7449551 | NCBI WGS metagenome assembly JACCDZ01 (sample SAMN15323452, study PRJNA562643) | freshwater metagenome | isolation source: river surface water | place: USA:Blue River Watershed | collected 2017-08-18 | reverse complement strand
GCTGTTGATTTTTTAGCAATTTTATATGAACAAACTGGTGATATAGATTTTTTACCAAAACTAGCAAAAGATATATTCTTATTTTAAAGGAGGCCTAAAATGTATGAAAAACATGCAATAAAAATGAACAGATTAAAGTTAGCAAAAGATAAGCAAACAACAACAAATGTACTAAGTGATTTAATCATAGATCCTGATCCTGAAATTTCGACCGCAGCTGCTAAAAATCCAAATATTGATGAAACTATTTTAAATATTTTATTGGACGATAAAAAGTCATTTTCTAGTGAGCTATACTTTGATTTTTTTAATAATCCATCATTTAAAAAAGAATGGCTTAAAGATTTTTTAGAATATACTGAATCAATCAATATTACTACAATGACGCTACATCCATTGTATTATAAAAGATTTTATAACAATGATGATGAATGGTTAGAAAATTATAAATTGATATTACCTTTAGCTAGTAATAGATATCCAGTAAAAGTGGCTACATTTTGGTTTAACTTTTTTGCATATCCAATAACAAATTATTCTGAAAAAGTTATATTACAAATTTTAGAAGATTTTGGGCAACTAATAGATGATCATTTTCCATCAACATTTACAAAAATTATAAATACGCCTATGGATACACCTAAAATCAGAAATAAAATATATAGTTTAACCAAAGATAATTTATATTTGCCTGAAATTGCAAAAGATATTTTTATATTTTGAGGTGATACATGGAAAAAAGAATAAAATTAAGTACTATAGATCAAGAGCTATATGCAACAGATATTGAAAATATGCTTGACGAACTTTCAAACCGAGTTCAAGATTTTTATGATGATTATAAATTAAAAATTGATTCAGTTTCATATGATTCAACATTAAACTTTGAACAGAGAACAGTTATAAGTTTTGATATAAGTACTACAGACATATACCCGAAACTTTTTTTAGAAATTTCACATTTATCTAGAGGATTTAAATCTCCATTGGACCGTATTTTTTCCGGTATATTTAAATTATCAGGTATTTCTCAGGAGGAATCTGATGATTTTTATACTCAATTTGGTTTGACCACAACTTTGTTATTTAATAGTAATTTAAATAACCCATTGGATAAAACAAATGACATTTTAAACCAAGCTCAAAAAAAAATCAATGAATGGTTTTCTCATAAAATCGCTAGAGATATTTTTTTATTTTAAAACAACAGGAGACCTTAAATTATGATTGATGTTAATGATAAAAAAGGATTAGATTATATGTGGGATCAAAGTTTAACTTATTCTGATAATTTAGTTATGTTTTTTCAACAAAATAAACCAAAATATATAGCAAAATATTTTCTTAAAAATAAATCCATAAGCTTTAAACATGAAGATACTAGAAAAATGTTTTCAGAGTGGATATTAGAAGTACTAGTATTAACTCATTGGAAAGAATTAGAGGAATTGTGGTATCCAACAATTACTAATGGAATACTTTGGGGTAAATTTGCTAGAGATTTTCCTATAAGAGCAATGAATATTAGATTTAGACATAAAGAAATTGGTATATCTGAACAACAATTAATGGATGCATTGGTTCCTGCTATAAAAACTGAAGATATTTATAATCAATCCCATATTGAAGTATTAGAAAGTAATCCTAAACTACCATTGATATATTTCAAAGCTTTAAATCTTAAAATAACTGAAAATATTGCTGAAAAAATTTTTAAGGATTTTAACAAAGATGGATCAACGATTTTAGGTATTGAAGCACAAAACTGGTTAATTGATAATAATGAACATATTCAAAAAATAATAGAATCTCAAAAGCGTTGGATAGATTTTCCATCTGCAATCGCTAGAGATATTTTTTTATTTTAAAGGCTAACCATGCATGTGAACTACACCGACCTAAAGGACGGTGCTTCTAATACCCAGCTATGCTGAGATTGACAAAGATTCTGATTTCCAACTAGAAATCAAGGCCGTCTGTTCCAGAGACCATTTATCATACCACAATATATTCTTTGATGCATTTATATCTGCATTTTTTATACTTGCTCGTTTGTAATATTTTACTTAATATATTATACAATTTTTTTAGTGAAAATCACCAAATTTAGATATTTTTTAAGATAATACTTGTATAAATATAATATATTAAACAATCTGATTTCTTGCCTCTACATCCCAGCCCTGAAGGACTGGGTTTTACGGCAGAGGCTTGATAAAAAAAATAAAAAAAGAGTTGTATCAATATTTTATTTCCGAGTTATCGACTTTACCAAATGTTATTATATATGGCAATCAAAATTTAGAAAATATAGGTATATGTTCTTTTAATATTGAAGGATTTTCCCCATATAAACTATGTCATGAGTTATCATACAAATACAATATAGAAACTAGGGCAGGTTGTTCATGTGCTGGACCTTATGGACATGAATTGTTAGGTTTAGATAATGATGTTAATAACAAAATTGATGTTGGTTGGTTAAGAGTATCAATACATTTTACTCATAATAAATACAATATAGACTATTTAATTAATAGTTTAAAACAACTGATAAAAAAGGGTTAATATACTATGACTGAAAAAGAGTTTCTTGAAAAATTAAATAATAAAGATGACACTGTGACATTATATACAGATATAATAAATGGTAAAGTATCTTTTGAGCTTTGTAAAAAAATTATTACTACATATAACTTATATGCTTCGTTAGAAGCACATGTATTGTGTCATCCTGATTGTACTATAAATTTTTTTATAACACAATATAATAAAAAAGTTTTACCACATTCAGAAAATGAAATGCTTGTTTTGACTAAATCACCTTGTTTAAGAGATTTAAACGCAATTGCAACGGTTTTAAGTATTTCAAAATCATCAATAGAAGATATTGTAGATTGTGTTAAATATCCAAATACTAAAAGAAAAATCGATATTATGGTAATAAAAAAGAAAAATCGATATTATGGTAATAAATAATAAATATGTAAATACGGAATTGCGAAATGCTCTTTATAATGTAACTAAGGATATAAATTATATATCACCGATAACCAAAAAGATATTTTTATATTTTAAATTTTATAAAATTTCAGAAGATAAAACATATTCAATACAAAAAAAATTGAAACATATTAATCAAAGTGAGGATACAATTTAATGGATTATTTTGAAGAGGGTAAGAAGAATCAAAAAGATTTTAGTAAATTTGATGCATCAGTAAGTCATGCATTTGAAAAATATGTATTTGATTTTGTTTTAAAAGCTAAACACGAAAATGATGCTGAAAAATATGTATCTGGATTATTATATAAAACTAAAAATGAAAGTCTTTATTTACGTGCTGTACAAATAGCTAGAAGATTTGAAAAAAACCAAGTTATTTGGGGTCGTATTTTATATCAATTTAATATATTGAATAAAGGCAACACTAAAATGAAATGGGGATTTTCATTCGTATCTACAATTACTAATGATATTACATTCAAACTTAATAATTATGATATTGAAAAATTAGTAACCATGATATATACTTATGATGGAGAATATTCTGGTTGGTGGTTTACTAAAATAGTTGAAAAAGCTTGGTTTCTTGAATATAGTGATTATATAAAAAGGAGTATTTTAAAATATCTTGATAAATTTGATAGAGTTGCATGGGAAAGAAATATATCAATTTTAGATTGTTTTAAAGATATGTATTTTTATATGAAATTAATAGAAAAAACTCCTAGTGCAAGATTTTTTGAATCAATTATTATTACTATACACAAATATAAAAGAGGAATTTATGGTTTTTCAGGTGGTTTTACCTTAGATGATTTAATAATAAATTACCCACATAAATTTTCAGAAAGTATAAATTCTATGAATTTTTTATCAAATTTAATAATAGATTTTTACACACCGAATACTGGAGAATTATTTGTAGATTTATTAACAAAAACAGGTTTTCCCAAAGAAAGTAATACCTTATGGTTGTTTAAATTATCAGAAATTAATTCAAATGCTATAAATTTGAAATTATATAATTTAACAGGAGATGAGAAATATCTTCCCCAATCAGCAAAAGATGTATTTTTATTTTAAGGACTATTGATGAATACTATAGAAGATTTAACTGAAATTGCAGAAAAAAAGAAAAAAAGTGTCAATTTTATACATGCTAATCCAACATTAGATTATGATGGTTGGAGAAATGAGTATAATGAAACAATAGCACAAGTTTTATTACAAGATTCCAATGATGATGCAGTGATAGCAATGTTCGATCATTTATCTCTCGAAAATATTAAAAATATTGATGATGATGGGTCTTGTTTAATAACCTCTGCTGTTTCATTTCCAAAACTATTCAACATGATTGTTTTAACAGATGGTGTTGATGTGAATATAAGAAATGAAGATGATATCACATTATTTGCTGCTGTTTGTGAAGTTGGGAATATTACAGGTATGCATTTATTATATTATGATTTTAATGTGAATATAAATGATAAAGAATCTGATTCTGCTTTAATATTGGCATCAATGAATAATCAAAAAGATGTTATAAAATTATTACTTAATTGGAATGTTGATTTAGAAGAATATTTTTTAGAAGTTTGGGGTAAAGAATATATTAATGAATTAAAAAATTATTCTAGAATAAATGAATTTTTAGATATTATTCTTGCATCTGGATTGACTGAACTGCTTCCCCAATCAGCAAAAGATGTATTTTTATTTTAAGGATTAAGTTATGATTGTAGATGAATTGTTTAACGCAATAAGTATAGATGATTTAGAAAAAGTAAAAAGTATTTTAAATGAAGATAAAAACAATATCAATTTAAAGAATCATGCAAAATGGACTGTTTTACATACTTGTGCTTTTTATGGTTCTGAAAAGGTTTTTAATTATATTTTACCCCAACTAAAAAAAGCTAGATTGAATATGTTTGATAAACATAGATTAACACCATTTGCTCGAGCTGTAACAGGACCCTCTGAGAAAATTTTTAATACTTTATTAAATCATCCAGACATTGAATTAGAGAAATGCGAAATAAAAGGTTTGTATGCTAATGACAATTTCAGGAGATATGCACCAATATTTCAATTAATTGCAAAACCAGAATATATCAATAGAGTAAGAGATTATTTTGATAATCATTCTTCTGACAAAGTATCATGGGTTGAATGGTATCGATATGCTACATGGAAAAATGTTTTATGGGCAGTAAAAATGGTTTTTGATAATGGTCAATATAAAACATTTCTTGAGTATGAACAACGTAATGGTATGAGAAATGCCATAAGATACAATAATACACAAATCATTGAATTTTTATATGATAATGATAATACTATATTTGAACCTACAAGAGTATCAGTAAGTCCACTTTCTGGAGGTCTTGAATATAAAGGAAGATTTGTATATTTATTAGGATTAATAAAAGGTGATTTATCTAAAACAACAAGTGGATATCCATATGATGCACTTATTGATGATATTAGGTATTTTGCTCCAGAAATTGCTAAAGAATATTTTGAAATGGTAATGAAAAGAGATATTTTTATAAGTGAAACTAAAATTTTAAATATGACTAATGATAGATTAAATGATATTACTTTTTTTAGATCATGTATTTTTAGAAAAGATTATAATACATTGATTATGCCTATTATTTCACAATCTGAAAGATATTTAGAATATTTACCACAAACAGTTCAAGATGTATTTTTATTTTAAGGAGATAATATGTCAGCAGTTAAAATGAGTGATATTAAAAGTGGATCAGAAAATGTTAAAAGTATTTTTAGATTGGCAATGAGTAACAGGACAATAAATTTTTTAGAATCCGTATCATTGAATAATGAAGAACTGCTTGAGATAATAGATATTTGTCAAAGAATTGAAAAAAATACTTTTACACCTGCATTTTATAGGAGATTAATTTTAACACAAAATAATTTTAATAATGATGTATTTTTAGCTTTCTTACCAAATTTGACTGATACTGAAGCATTTGAAAATTTATTAAAAAAATCTAAAGATATCAATGATTCATCTAAAAAAAGATTTATAGATTATGTTTTTGAAAATCTCCCAGTATGGGGATTTAAAAAATTTTTCAGCCAACCTTTAAGCAAAGAGTTAGGAATTGATGTAACACTTAAACCATTTAATATTGTTTATGTTTCTACATTGATAGCTCGTATAGATACAATTTTTAATGTTGCTGTATTCACATTATCTGATGAAATAATCGATGAAATTGATAGGATTTTTGCAACATTAACACCAAGTGAGATTCAAACTGTATATATGTCAACAAATACACTAATTAAATCTGATAGATTGATTCAAATACTGATAAGAACTAAAAATACCTCACCCAATGTTTTTGAATATATGGTTGACAAATATAAAGGTTCAGGTTCACAGGATATAAAATATAAAATAGTTAGAAACAGTAAATGTCCTGCAAATATAAAATTAGCTTATTATCAAAGTACTGGTGATGAATCAATTTTACCACAAACAGCTCAAGATATATTTTTATTTTAAGGAATCTATATGAAAATTATAACAGATCACAGATTTTATGCTCCGACATTTCAAGCTATAGCAGATATATTAGATAAGGATTATGAAATAAAATATGATCATACTGATAAAGAACTAAGTTTAGCCTTGGTGGTAGTACATAAAAAGTATAAAGCGCATGGATTTACAATATCTACATATTTAGGTAGTGATCCTGAATGGACTATAAATGCTTATGTAGCTTTGCCTATTGATACATATGACATTATGAGTACAACATTTAAACCATTAGGTAGATATGATACAGAATATGGTCAGTTTCCTAAATTAACTGATGAACAAATAATTGACTTAAAACAAAGAATCAATAAAATTGCTAAAAACACAATGAATAATATACAAGATTATATAAAAGTTTTAAATGATGGAAATGGTCAAATGTCTACGAATGACATCAAAAGATATTATATAAATGGTTTTGAAATTTTAGATAATTTTAAATATTATGGTGTTGATTTAAATTATGAGGAATTTCTGATTACACCAAGAAAAAATATGTTAGTAAATTTTAACATTGTAGAAGGAATTTATAATTCAAAAATCAAAGAATTAAGAAAATTATTACCACTTGCTATAAGTATGTATATTCGTGAAATGCAATTACTTTCTCTAGATAATGCTATTCAATGTTCCAAGAGATTTCTAACTTTTGGACATGGTGGAATACTTGGGGAATTTACAGATGAACACAATCAATTGTATCTAAATATGGTAAAATCAATGTTTGAAAATATTTCCAATAACCCAGATGAACAATTATCAATGGTGTATGATATAAGAGCTTTCAAAAAAAGCATTGATAGCAATAAGACTCTTTTAAATATGATAAACTCTTGGGCATATAATATGACTAATGATGAACATTTTTTATCTCAAGAAGCAAAGGATATATTTTTATTTTAAGTTTAACTATGGTATAATATACTTTTAAATATACTAGGAACCAAAATTGGAAAGAGAATGTGATATTTGTAAAAACATATACATTGCTAAAACAGCCGATATTAATCGTGGCTGGGGATTAACTTGTTCAAAAAGTTGTGCAGCGAAGAAAAGAGAAAAAAACCGAGAGAATTATGATGTTTTAAAAGTTAAAACTAATAATATGAAACGAGAATTGTGGAATAATAAATATAGAAATATCGAATTAAAATTACGGAAGAAACATAAAAATTGGTCAGATTTTGAAATCTGGACTGAAATGTACAGAATAACAAAAGATAACATTTTTTTATCTAAAGAAGTTAGAGATATTTTTATATTTTAATAATAAATAAAGAAAATATGTAAGTATAAGGATGAGTATATGAATGTAAATGACTTGAATAAAAATATAATAAAAGTTAGTTTTTCTGATTTATCAGAATATGATAATTGGGATCCAAGATTTTGGATAAGTATGAATCAATATATAAATCAATATAAAGTGCTAGGCAAAGATAAAGCTGTTGAATTTGTAGCTGAGCGTGTTAAAAAAATGGGTATTGAGAACTATAATGCTTTAAAAAATGTATCTGATAAAAATCATTTTGGTGTTCCTGAATTTAAAAATGCAATTGATGTAAATAAATTAACTTTAATAGGTTCAGTTAAAATAATAGTATTGATGGATTTAATTCAATCAAAATCTAAAATTAGAAAACAAGAGTTGGAAAAACAATTAAAAGAATTACAAAATAAAATTGCATTATTAGATGAATCAGTTGAAATATATGATGGAGTAAATACACCATCAATAAGTGAATTAAAAAATGACATTAAAAACGGAAATGCATTCTTAAAAAAAGATAATATTGTAAAATCTTTAAAAAATGTATCTGGAAAATTTAGATTAGTTTATAATGATGTTATTGACCCATATCAATATACCTATGATGAAATTTTATATCTAATTAGAAGAGAAAATTGGAGCTATGCTAATGATGATGGAATCAAATCAATGAAAACTGCAAGAAATTTTAACAAATCAAATGATGATTTATTCAAAGTATTGAAACAAAAAAGATTTAAAGAATATAAAGGTGAAGGAAGTCCTGATTTTAAAGGTAAACAATGGACAAATGAAAAATTAGTAGTTTCAATTCCTGATAAAAACAAAGATGAATACAAAGCATTCTTTAGAGACTTTGATGAAAAAAATGGTACAACATTAAAAACAATTAAAACTTTAGAAGATTTTGAAGAGTTAGTTGGTGAAAAAAATCTTAAAGGTGTTTTACAAGTATTGAAGAGATTGGGATAATAGTATGAAATTAAAACAATTATTAAATGAAGAAAATGTATTACAAAAAGTTGGAATAAAATTGAATGTTTCAACAATCAATGGTAAACCTGAAAAGAAAGATGCTCCTAAGTGGGCGAAGTTTTTAGGTCAAACTCCAGAAGGTGCTTATCATTGGTTAAGTAATGAAACACCAATTGATAATGATACTTCTGATAAATATTTTCCAGATGCTAAGAGAACTCAATTTACTGGTTTCATTGGTAAGACAAGTAAATCAGGTTCTATTGAAAAAATATAAGGTTTAATATTATGAAACTAAGAGATTTAATCTTTGGTAAAAAACAAGAAATTGTTAAAGAAAAGAAGCAAATCAAATATTTAACATTGAATGGTTTTGAAGTTAGAATGACCCCTGAAGGTTTTGCTCAATTTGAAAAAGACAACAAAGAAACTATTGAGCATTGGAAAGACTTGAAAGCGGAAAATGGTAAACCTTATTATAGAACAAAAGAGTTTAATGAATTTGTTGTTGTTTATGTGGGTAAAGATTTTGATGATATTTCACTTAGAAAGTATGTTGAAAAAAATTATAATAAAATTGTAAAGGAGAAATAAGTGAACCCATTTAAAAATAAAATTTTTGAAATAGCACAATTTAAGTCAGCTGAATTAAATAAAGAAAGAGAAGAATATCTCAAAGATAAAGATTTTAATGTTGATGATTTAGTTGAATGGTTTATGGATTTATATCCTACATTACCATCATTACGGACTATGATTGATCAATTATATTATGTCTATGCAACTAAAACCATAACTGATAAAATAGGTATGTCAAAAGCGCATACCGTTGGAAATGTTGGAGGCTTTTTAAAAGAAGATTTTTATACAAAATTATATAATAAATTACCAAAAGAAGGTAAAGCTCAGTTATTTGCATTTATGCCTGGAAGTGTTCAAACAGATGATATGTTAATAAACTATTTAGAAAATGTACCAGATGATGGTGGAAGTGGAAGTATCAGTAATTTTAATGGTGAGAAATTAAAACATAGTACATTATCATATTTGATCGATAATCGACTTAGTAGTGTAAAGGATTGGAAACCAGAATGGTGGACACCAAGTCTAAAAAAACAAGCTATTGAAAAAAACCCATTTATTATTGCATTTATACCAGAACATTTAAATAGTAAAAATGAAATTAAACAATTTTTAAAAGAGCATGGATCAAAAAACCAAAAATATATGGATCAATTTTGGATTAATTTACCTGAAAGTTATAAACTTGATCCTGAAATATTTGCGATGTGGTTAATTTCAGCTGGTGGTTTACAACGAAATAAAGTACTTGCTACAAAACCACCATATTATACAAAAGAAGCAATGTATCAATATTTTAAATTAATACAATCGAATACAAATTATGTATGGAATAGTTTACCTAAAGATTGGAAACCTTTTTTATTGGAAGTAGCTATTGATACTGCAACTGGAGCAATAGCAAATGATTTAGAAATTGATTTATCAAATAGTTTAATTAAAAGATTATTAACATTACCAATGAGAGATAATGATAAAGCTTTTTTTGCTGTTAGATTACAAAAAATGGGTTTATTAACAAAAGAATTAATTGAAAAACTTGATTTAAATTGGTGGGGTGTTGACCACTTATATGGTGCAGATAAAAAAACTTTAATTGATGATACAACATTGGTTATAGATTATTTAATTAAAAAGAAAGATAAAGATTTTTTAGCTAAAAAAGATAACTGGCCTAAAAAAAGAAAGATATCAAGAGAAGATCTTATGGATATTATCATCGGACTTAATTGTTCATATATTAAAATTAAATCAAGAATTAATGTTAGATTTACAGAAGATGATTATGTTTGGTTATGGCTTGAAGCAAATAAGTATGTAGATAAACTTAGAATTAGAGATGAAGTATTAGGTAGGTTAGTAAAAGATAATTATATCCCTGGATTAAGTACAGATACTATTAATCTATTAGATCAATTAGGATCAGATGCAACATATGAACAATATAAGTTAGCGACTAATATTTTTATATTTTAAAGTGTAGTTAATATGGCATTAGATAAACAAAGAGTCACTAATATTGTTAATACAATTGAACAACATTTTTGGGATATTGTTAAAACAATACCTATAGCAAAACACTTGGCTAGGGATTATGATGATGGATTTTGGTTTGAGGATGGTGGATTTTGGATTGAGACTTATTATTTATCAAATACATTTTATATGTTTTATTTGAATATCAATACACAAGATTTTGATGAAAATGAAAACAATAATATTTATATTTCTTTTGAATCGACTATAGATTCTGAGTATAAAGAAAAATATAATTACTTTTCAGATTTAAATAAGTCTTATGAATTTAATATATCATTCGATGATTTTGATGATAATAATAAATATGTAGACCCATCAAAATTAAATGATGAATTAAATAAAGGGTTGGTTATAATTTTAAACAATTTAAAAACACATTGTCAAAATATGCTTAAACAAATTGATAAAGAAATTGCTGATAACACGATTGATTTTAAAAAATATCAAAGGTTGCTTCATGATTCATGGCTTGATAAATCTGTTTTAATTGAATTTGCAGAATATAATTATTTAGATATACCACATTTATTAACATATTTGGGGGAGGAAATTATGATACGCTTTATTCCTCAAACTGTAAAAGATGTATTTTTATTTTAGGAGATTAATATGTTAGACCAATTAAATACATTAATAGCTCATTATACATATAATGTTGAAATAATAGAGTTTTTAGAAAAAAATTATGAGATTATTGACTATATTTTAGATAATAAATTACAAGATTACTATTATTATATAGGATTATATCCAAATTTAAAACCTGCAGATTTACTGAAAGCAGAACAAACAAATCAACGATATATGGTAAATGGATTATTACAAAATCCAAATGTATCTGGAAATTGGTTAGTCAAGAAACTAAAAAGTAAAGATAGTATAATAGCAGCAAAGGCAGCAGCTCATAAAAATTTACCAATAAAAGAATTTGATAATATAAAAAAATTAACAAATAAAACAATTATTAAAGCATTGTTATCAAATCCATCATGTCCTAAAAAATATTTAAATGAATATTTTTATAATGAGGAAGATGATACTTTTGATCATACAACTACTCTTCTAGCATCGGTTACTATTAATAAAAATTTACCTGTTGAATTATTTAAAGAGATCTTGACAGATAGTAATAAATTTAGGTATATTGAGAATATGTTAAAAAATGTTGATGTAAATAAAGAGTATCTTGAAATTTTAAAACAACGATTTGAAAAAACTTTTGATTATGCAAGAATATTGGCTATTTTATCTCAAAATTCATATATAAAACAAAATAAAGATATTCAGGATTTTTTATGTGATTCGATTTCCGATAACATGAACTATATATATAAAGCTAATATTTTGAATATCCTTGTTGTATTCATTGATAAAAATAATATCGAAAAATTGGTTCAAAAGTTTAATTTAACACTTTTAACTGGGCTTATCAAAAATCCTAATACACCTATAAAAATCGTTAAAGATATTTTATTAAGTACAGAGAAATTATATATTAATAATATGTATGATGGATATACATTTAGTGATGATGATATACTGGATATTATTATAAATGCAAAAACACCAACTAATAGACCAAATGTATTAAGGGGTGAAAGATTTTATTGGATATATAAAGAAAAAATTAGTAATGATGTTTTAAACAAATTATATATATTAACAAAAAATGAAATCTATTTGAATCAAACTGTAAAAGACATTTTTTTATTTTAAGGAATCCAAATGAGTATTGTAACAACCACAGAAAAAGAATATTTAAAATATTTAGAGTCACATGTAAATGATGTATTATCGGGTTCTGATAAAGCATTAAATTTTAGAAAAGAATTTTTTAATCCAAAACAGAAATTATCATTTATTAGATGGTGGTTTGATAAATTTAAATTTCCAACAATACAATTAACAAAGAATGAGTTAGATGTAATTAAAAAGATAATTGTTAAACCTAAATCGACAGAATGGACTATAGTTAAAGATATAATAAACTTTCAAGAAAATTTATCAAGTGATGAAATTGATGAATGGTTTAAAACTATTAAACCTAATGATATAAGGTCAGTTTCATTAACATATATTACAAATACTAAAAGTACAAATATAGATTATAAAGTAGAGTTATTTGAAAATTTACTAAATCATATAAATTATATAGGTTCGGCAATATTTTTATTAAATCGAAAAATAACCTCCAATAATGCAGATATATATAATAAGTTATTTTATAAAACTGTAGATTATATAAATAATAATAATGTAAATAGTGTCTTGGTAGCAGAACATTGGTCAAGAGATGGAAAATTTTTAAATTTATATGCAATGCATCGAGATATTGTATCTAAATTATTATATGAAAAAACGGGATTAAATCAATATTTAAGCAAAGCAGCTAAAGACATATTTTTATTTTAGGAGTATATGTTATGTTACCTTATGAACCAAAATTTCCAGAAGAACAAAGTGATATTAAAGAATTATTAGAAAAAAGAAATATATCTCCTCAAACTGTAGCTGATTTCTTAAAAGATCATCCTCATATGTATTTTGGTACAGCTGATCTAACAAAAGATTTTGCAAGAATTATTTTATATAGTGCAAGCATTGGTCAAGATAAATTAGCTATTTTTATAGCACAAGAATTTTCTAATGAAATTGATATAGGTTCATTATTATTTGATGTTATATCTTTAGGTGTTGATGTAATGATAGTAGATAAAATATTAGATTTATATAAATTACCAAATTCAAGAAATAATAAAATACCATCTATTAAAATTTTTCAACAAACATTAAAACACATTTATAAATCAAATAATACTGATTGGTATGAACTTTTTGAAAATGATGAAAAATTTATAAATTCTTTTACATCTCAAGATTTTGATACAATGTTTCATTTTATTTTAAGAAATGTAATGTTTTCATCTCAAGTAGTAGAAGCTATGAAAAAATTATACAAATATGAAAGTTTCTTAAAGGAAATGACACGAGTAGCTAGTAATGATGTAAATATTTTAAAAAAATATTTTCCAGAAGCTTCTGATATTTTCCTTTTCTAACATTATTTTAAGTAAATTTTTTTCATAATATAAAAATAAGTATAAATATATTAAATAATAATTTTAAAAGGAATCTTGGTATGCCGAAAGTTAAAATGAGTGATGTAAAAAGTGGAAGTACATCTGTTAAAAATTTATTTAAATTACCTATGAGTTCTAGAATCATGGCTCTTAAAAAATTCACATTTACCAATCATGAATTAATTGAAATATTAGAAATTTCTGAAGACATTGAATATCACACTGATAAAAGACGATTTTATCAACAACTAATTCAAAGTCAAAAAGGTCCATTTAACTCAAATGTATTTAAATGGTATATAGACAAATTATTTGATATAAATTCATTATTGCATCTGATTGATCATGCTGAAAATTTATCAATAGATGATAAACTATCATGGTTGAATTATATGATGGTTACATCTGCAAGTTGGTCAGTTTTTAATTTTTTCTCAAAAAATATGGGATTAGAATACGGCATTGATGTAACTCAAAATCCTTTTAGAGCAATATATAGTGATTTGTTGGTTAGATATATTCAGCGAGCAGATTTTAATAATTCAATTAGTAAAGATTACTATAATGAAGTAAATAGAATTCTAGATCAAATGTCTGAATCGGAATTATATGATTGGTATACAACATCAATACAAACATTATATGTAAAAAAAGTTATTAGTATTATAATGAATTACCCTAAAATGCCTAGCAAAATAATTGTTGAGTATTATGAAAAAATTTCTGCAGCTGATGGAAAAGATGAGTTGATCAAACATCCAAATATGATTAGTGAAATCAAATTAGCGAAATTTGCTGAAACAGGTAGAGAAGAATATTTACCTCAAACAGCTAAAGATGTATTTTTATTTTAAGGAGAGGGCATGGCAAGAGGAAGAATAGCAACACCAAGACCAAGAACAGCAACAAAAGCTAAAAGAGACAGAGAAAGTGGTAGACAATCAAATCCCGATAAAACAATTGTTTTGTCAGATAAAGAATTAGAGCAAGTTCAATCTGAAACCGATATTAAGGTTTTGAAACAATGGGCGGAATCTACAATTAGGAAACTAAGATTGAAAGCGGCAATGAGTGAGAATACACCTAAAGCTATTTTGAAAAGATTACAAGATGATACGGATAATCAAGTTGCCAAAGCTGCTAAAACTAACCCAACAATGCATGAAAGTGATGAAGCTGAGATGTTGAAATTAGCTAAAAGTGTTAAGAAACCTACTAGGTTAAAACTAGCTACAAATCCAAATGCAACACCTAGAGTTATTCTTACATTGATAGGTGACTCAGATCATGAAGTAGCTTCAACAGCGGCAAAACACCCAAAAATTGATAAAATCATTTTTCAATCAATGATAGACCCAGTTGATGGTTTGACAGGATTACATTCTCAAACTTTCACAAATTTCTTTAATAATCCAAGTTTCAAAAAAGAATGGTTGTCTAAATTTATTCAACATATGGCATATATAGGAAACTATACTATTCCTATGAAAGCTTTGGAAGATAATAGATTTTTCTCTAATGATGCTGAATGGATTGAAGTTTATGAAATGGTTAAAAAAGCTGATAGAAAAACAAGTGGTTCTGCATGGGGAACATTTTGGTATAGCTTTTTTTTATATCCAAAAAAGAATTATTCTGAAGAAATTATTTTAACGATATTAAATGATTATGGAATAGCTATCAAAACAAACAGTCCTGGAACTTTTAATACTATTCTTGATACACCAATGTATACTCCAGCAGTTAGAAAAGCTATTTATGAATTAACTGGTAAAGAAGAATATTTGCCTCAAATCGCAAAAGATATATTTTTATTTTAAAAGGATAAAAACATGACAGACTATAATTCAGATTTCACGGATTTGATTGATACTATATCACCAAATCTAACCAACATAGCTAGATCAAATGACTTAGTAACATTCACAAATGGGTATTATGATAAACAAAATGATACTTATTTTCAAGGTTTTAGATTTGTTAATAAATCATTTCCATTAGTATTTACATTAAAATATAATTTTCCATGGCATTTTAATGGTTGGAGCGGAAGAACTTGGGGATCAGCCAATTATAACTCTTCACAAATATCTGGTGGTGGCTTTTTAGCATTTGCAAAAATATTTAATTTTGAGTTATTAATTGATCCAAAGTTAATATCTGATAAGTTTGAATCATTTATTGTTGAACCGAATGAATTTTTAAATATTAAATCTGAGAAATTTACTTTGGATAAACAAGAATTAGAAAAGAATTTTAAAAGATTCACACAAAAAGATATTAGAATTATTGAAAAATGGTTTGATAGTGCTGTTAAAAATATGATTGAAAAAGTACAACAACCTATATCATTTCAAGTTGCTCGTAGATATGATGAAGTTAATGCATATAGTGAGCAAGTAGCAATCAAATATTGTCCGCAAGTTGTTAAAGATATATTTATATTTTAGGAGATAAAAATTGGAAAATGAAATAATTATAGATAAATTTAAATATGAAGAACCGTGGGAAGAATTTTCTCGAAATATTTTAAAAATGGTGATTCCAAAATTAAAAACCCTTGGATATAAATTGCATATATCAGAGGAAGATTTAAATATCGATGGTATGCAATATTGGTTCAAACACCCACAAAGAATTGCTAAATTAGTTTTACATATTAGGACTGATATAACATCATTATCAAATAATGGTATTGAGTTACATGAAATACATATTTCACTTGGTATTGATAATTCATTTAATAATATAACTAGTTATTGGATTGATTATCCTAGAATTCAGCAATCTTTAGCAGATATTACAAATATAAAAAACAATACATTTAAATATCCCACATTAAATTTTTCTGGATTATCTAAAATAACAAATGAAATTAAAAAATATGATATTCGTGTGTTTAAGAAGGCAGATGATACAATGACTAGTGATTTTATTAACCGAGTGCATGGGGCATATAATGATAAAAATGCCGATTTCTCAAGTTTAGAAAATTATATTGCTTGGTTAGAATGGTTAGGAATTGATGTTCTAAAGTTTGCTATATCACATAACATTAATGCTCTTTTACCTCAAACAGCTAAAGATGTATTTTTATTTTAAAAGGATAAAAACATGACAGTAGATAATATATTTAAACAGGTAAATAATTTTTTATCAACTAAAGGTTATAAGTTTTTAAATGCAACTATTCATGAAGTATATTCTAGATTTTATTTTAAATATCAAAACAACCCTATTGAATTGTGTTTAATAATACAACATAAATATGATAAAATTAATAATGAATTTGGTGACCCCGATCAAATATTTTTTCTATCTCGATCGAGTAATGCTAGTCTAGGTGAATTTATTTCTATTAATGATATTACAACTAAAAAAATAGATATAAGTGATAACTTGGAAATAGAGCCTATATTTCAAGAGTTTGAATTAAATAAATTGAATAACTTGGCTCCTGATTTATGTGAATATATCCTTGATAATTATAATTCATATGAAATGCTTGTAGCCGATCAAATTGATGGTACTATGCTACTATCTCTTTTTGGTTATTGTGATATGATGGAGGAATGTATGCAATGGATAGCAAGTATAGAAGCATATAATTTATTACCACAAACAGCACAAGATGTATTTTTATTTTAAGGAATATATATGAGATTAGAAGATTTCGTAAAAGATTTATCAATTAATTTAAATCAAAATAATTGGCAAGCATATAAGATACAAGCAGCATCAATGATAATGGATTTTGATGCTCTATCTGGTGAAGAATTAGCTGAAATTATTAATACTGGTTTATCATATAATGATGTATTAACTAAAATTTTTGATAATAATACAGTTACATTAAACAAAGCTGTTAAAAAAATTATGACTGAAACAACTTATATTTTACATTTTGTTAAAGATATGTATTTAAATGATAAATCTAGTTATGCTATGTTAAATGATACTTCTAAAAATTTTTTAGTAAGACCATCCGTGATTCATGTTGCAGACATGAGTGATGAACTATTTGATGATTGGATTGGAAACCCATCATCAGATTTATATACACAATATAATACACATAATAGATTGTTTGAAATTATAAATAGATCTGATAAAAACTTAATTACCAAAGTAGTTAATCATAAAAATTTTAAAAATTTAGCATCTCATTATCCATTAATTAAATTATTATCATTAAATGAGTTATTAACAAAATCAACTTTTGATAAAGTATTAGTAAGAACAATGCAGATTATTAAATCTGGTAATAATTGGAATACTGATTTTTCTAAAGAGTTATCAATTTTAGGTAAATCTCCATTTTTAGAAATTAAACATTTTGATCTTGTTAGTGATGTGCAAGCCAGTGCTATAATTGAAACTATGAAAGCTAATAATACTGTAATATCGCCAGATTTAATGGAATATCTATATCAACGAACTGGTGATGAATTATTTTTACCTCAAACAGCTAAAGATGTATTTTTATTTTAGGGGGATGAAAAATGGCATATTTCAATTTTGATTTTAATTTTCTTATAGGTAGCATTGAAGCATTACTAAATATAAGTATGAAAGCTAATAATTGGTCAGCATTTACAAATGGTTATGAAACAGGAAAAAATGATACTTATTTTAAAGGTTATAAACAGAATGGGAAAAGTTTTCCATTGGTTGTGAAACTAACAATACATGCACCATGGAAATTTCATGAAACTAGAGGGAAAATTTATAATTCTGACCAATATAATGATGATGTTAAAGGTGGTGTTCTAAAATTTGATGGAAAATTTCATTTTGAATTAAGTGTTGCTCCTGAATTATTTAGTAAAACATCATTTAAGAAAATTCATGCAGAATATGATGAGTTCAAAGATATTCCAGTAGAGAAATGGACATTAGATTTATCTGAGAAAAATTTTAAATCATTTACTAAAAAAGATAGAGATGCTATTGAAAAATGGGTTATGCGTGCAGGAGCTAATATACGTGAAAATACTAAATTAGGAATCGAACAACAACTTCTTAGAAGATTTAATGAGTTTTATGCAGCTGATCCTGTATGGGCTGAAACATATGCACCTAAAATAATTAAAGATGTTTTTCTATTTTAGGCAAATTAAATGATTAAACAAGAATTTACACCTTCAAAAATACTAAATTATATAACAAATAATAATTATGTAAAAATGCAAGAATTTGCCAAAAATATCAATAATTTAAATTTAGAAATAGGACAATTAAAATTCTTATTATTGACTAGCATTGAATCTATGAAATACTATTACAGCATACATTTTCTCGAATATAATAATTTAGATGAACTATTTGATGATAAAAAAAATATATATGTTTATGAACTTTTAGCTAAGCATATTTCGATTAATGAAAAAAACAAATTATCATCATTTATTATTAAATTATTTGTATCATTTCCAAAATCATTAAATACATTCTTTAAAATTCAACCTGATTTTTTTAGATATAATGCATTATGGATCGCTGATGCTATTGATGCTGGTATGCTTTTAGACAATGATTCAATTAGAATCATTGCTGATAATATTCAAGGCGATGCATCAACATCGGTGGTTTTTAAATCTATAAAAAATAGTCCATATAATTATAAATTATTATTACCATATGCAGCAAAAAAAAATTATATTGATTTATTACCTCAAACTGCTCAAGATATTTTTATTTTTTAGGAAGATCATATGATATTAGGTAAAATAGAAGACTATACATTTGTTTATAAATATGGGTATGCTCCTGAAACATATATCAAAGTAAGAGATTTAGCAAGTAATAATTTATATTTATGTATTGTTGAAAAACAAGCAAAATCAGAGGATTTAAACGCAATATACAATGTAGATAATTATTACACCTTTGAAGGTGAAATAGAGATAGTTGATGATGAAATTTTAAATACTTTAGCATATGTTGATAAAAACGATTATAAAGATATTAATTTTTATATTATGGTAACTAAATGGGATTTAGGTGATATTGCAGCAAATGTATTTTTATTTTAAAAAAGGATGAATAATGGCAAGTAAATTAAGTCAAAAACGATTAGATGTAAGAAATTTTATTTTAAGTGTATTCCGAAAAGAAGCTCCTGCAACTAAAGAAACTTTAAAAAAATTAATGGCTGTTTATAAGAATGTGGATAATAAAGAGATTACATCTAAATATGGGGAAAGTATTATATCATCATTTTTATCAATCTATGAATTTAAAAACTATAAGGATTATAAAGATATTTTATCTATTATGCAAAATAGTGAAGTTTATGATCAAGGCTTGACTTTTTATGCTACATTTAACTCTATAATCACTAAAAAATTATTTGAATCTACATACATTAAAATAGATTGGATAATTGAAAATATGGCAAATGGTGGCTCATTTGCACATGTACATAATATTATTAATTATATAGTTACTAAAAAAAAGGGTAGTGAACTCAAAATTCTTTCTGATATTATAGAAATGGCAATAGATTCAAAATCTGAAACAATAATCTTTGAGGCTATTATTAGACATGGTATAACTAAAAAAATTAAAGGATTTGATACAATATTAAATCGTATTTTTAGTTTGGAACCCAATATCGAAACAAAAGGTATTGAAACCAGATTTGATATTATTAAAGATACAAACATAAAAAATTTAATCGGTATGTTTTTATATAAAAAAACCAAAAATATGATTTATTTACCTCAATCGGCTCAAGATATTTTTATTTTTTAATCTATTTTGTTATATTGATTTATAAGCATTTTTAATTCTTCAAACCAGGGAGATGATGCTGCAACCATATCTTTATCACCGATAGCTAAACACATTTGATGATATGTCGAATGTGTGTCATGACAATCATTATTTGCTTCAAACATTGGACAACTTTTACATTGAAATTTAAGAAATTGCATACAGTAAGGACAGGCATATCTATCAGCAGTCATATTCAACTGTGTCTTTGGTATATCTATCATCTGACTTTCAGGTATAAGTGTTATTCCAGTATATTTTTTAATAATATGATTTTTTGCTTTGATAAATTCTAAAGTTGTCATTAAATAAATTCTCATTTCTTTTTTAATACATATTTTACATTTTTTACAATAAATAAGAAAAAATTAATTTAATATTAGGTATAATTTGTTATGAAATTAAAAATATTTGATAAAGATATGGGATATATCTCAAAAAAAGATGCTGAACCTGTTTTAAAATATATAGAAGAGATTGCAGAAAATATGGATTTTATTATTTATGAGATAACCGAAATAGATATTGTAAGATTTACAATATCCATTACCTTTAATGGTAATTATGCAACAACTTATAATATTAGTAAGTCTATCGAATGGACATTTTTTTATGACATAGCATATAATGAATTAGATAGTCTTGATAATATTTTTCACCCTGATGATGCACCTGATGTTGATTGGGATATAATTCAAAATTTTCATGAAAACCATACAAATATTCAAAATAAATTTATTCAAGCAATTGATAAGGGTGATTTTGAAACTATGAAAAAATTAAATAAAGAATATCCTGAATTAGCTTATCCATCAATATGGAACTCATCTTATGCAAGAAGGTTGATTAAAATAGGAAAAATAGAAGTATTAGAATGGGCAAAATCTATAGATGCAAATATTGATTTTTCCGATAATCCAAGATTAGAAAATCCAAGATTAGAAAATCCAAGATTAGAAAATCCATTAAAAATAGCTATAAATGAAAATTATGAAGATATTGCTATATGGTTGATTGATAATTATCAAATTAGTTTATCAGAAAAATCGGATACTGAATATTTAATTAAAAAAGCCAATCAAAATAATATGTTTAAATTGGTTAGTAAAATGCAAGAAAACCAAGATTTTATTAAAAAATTAATTTCAGAAGATAAGTTGGATTTTGTACCCAAATCAGTTAAAGATATTTTTTTATTTTAAAGGAGTTTAAGTGAAAAGAAGTAAATTAGAAAAAATTGTTAAAGATTCAGGATTTAAATTTGAAGTGGGTAATAGCTTTCATACTATTATGCATATATGGTTGCCACGTAATAGAGATGGTGTGGAATATAATCGTAAATTTTATTATCCTGAAATTTTGGGAAAAAATGAAGTAGATGAATTAAATAACAAATTTAAAAAATTATTAGTAATTCTTAAAGATAATAATATAAAAATAAGAACATATACTATTATAGATAATGGTATATTATCTGAACTAATTTTAGATATTAAAAAAAATATGTTAGCATTTGATGAACAAGATATGGATTTTGAAATTGAGACAGATATTCCTGATAAACCTTATAACCATTTAAATTATTCATCAATTATGCCTGATAGTATTGGGTATGGTAGTAAAGGTAACAATAAATTTAATCTCTCTACAAATACATTTAATATTGATGCTTGGACTACTACATTAAATTTAAAGTCCCATGAAAAAGAATTAATTTATAAAAATTTAGATGAAATATTTTCAGCATTTACTATTGAGGAAAATTTAGTTTGGTTAGAAAATTTTGCTATTTTACATAAAGATTTAAAACCATTACAAATAGCTATAGAAAATAAAATAATAACACCAAAACAATTTACAGAATATGTTTTTTCTCAAGATGAGATATATTATAGTTATGAAAAAGAATACACTATTTTATTTAAATATTTATCAAGTTTTAAGATTGATAAATTAAATACTAATCCTAGTAAGACTGCTAAAAAGGGAAATTATAGGGGTTATTTACCACATATATGTTTTACACCTAAAAAAACTTATAAAGATATATTAAAAAATTGGGAATTTAATTATGAGAGTTCACAAAAAATATTAGAATTTTTATTACTATATGAACGACCTAATGAATTTAAAGAGTTTGTACAGGTTAAAGATGCTAAAAAATATTATTTTGATGATTGGGATACTTTACAAGAAAAGGCTTTAAAGCAATTAGGATATGATGTCCCATTTATTCAAAAATTATTTGATAAAGGTTGGATGGAAATGGAACATATTGATGATGACTATATAATTGAATTTATAGAAAATCAATTATTGGATAATGACACCATTACTTGTGAACCATTAATTATAAAGGAATTTCTCAAATATAAAACAGTTACAAATATTAATAAATTATTAGGTACTATTTTAAATGTTGCCAATGAAAATTTATTTCATGTACCTGAAGTAGTTAAACCATTTATAGATAATTTTCCAGTTGATTATTTGGATTATAAACAAGCAGACGCAGGAATTATGAAATATTTAAAGGATCAAGATCCATTAAAAATATTTTTGTTATCACAAACGGATTTTTTAGATTATTTATTGGAAATCAATAAACAGGAATATTTACCAGCCATAGCTAAAGATATATTTTTATTTTAAATTAATAAGATATTTAAATATCTTATTAATTATTTTATTGAGGATTGTAATTCTTTTTTCTTATTTTTCAAATCAGTTAAAGCTTTTTTATTTCTCATTTTTTGAGCAGCAGTATTGTTTGGTTTATTACCAATATCTTTAATTTCTTGATTAATTTTTGAAATTTTTGCTTTAATTTTTTTAACTTCTGCAGGTTTAGCACTTAGAGGAGCAGGTTTACCATCTAATAGTTGATCCATTGTTTGTTGAGTTCTAACTTTATAATTAAACTTTGCAGTTCCACCATCCATTAATTCTTTTTTAGTAGCACCTTTTAAAGACGTTACAGCTTTTTTAAATGCTCCCATAATAGCAGCATAATTAGTACCTTTACCTTTAGCAGCGTTATCCCATACTTTATGTAAATCATCATAAGATATATCTAGTTTCTTAGCCCAAGAGGCAACAGTAGTATTAACACCTTTTTTACCTTCCATCAATGCCATAGATAATTCTAAAAAATCTATATCAATAATCAATTCATTTAATTTCATTAAACAATTCTCCTATTTTTTTAAATGTTATATTATTTATATTAAAATTTATTTAATTTTTTTTAAAATTTATAGACTGTGGATGAGTTGACTTTTTTAATTATATTATGCAAAACATTAAAAATAAAAACTTCTTTATTAAATCTCAAATGATTAGAATCGATTAAAATGGCATCATTATTAGCTATAGCCTTAGAAATATGTTTGATACGAAGTCCTAATTTTTCAGGAATTCTTGTTGCTTTTGTATATATAGGCAAATCGCTTGATAATGCTTCTTCTAATGTTACATTATTTGTTATTTCAAAATTAGAGTCATTGCGATATAGATCTTTTATTTGGTCAAAAACATCATTTTCATCATTGTATTCATTTAAATATTTTCTATGTCTGCTAATATAATTTTCATGAATCATTTTTTATTTCCCTCTTTTGATCTGCCATCATTATATTAAATTTATTTTATTATGTATTTATCAAATATTAAAAAAATACTCAAATAAAAAATATAAATAGATTTATATGATATTTAAGGAGAACTGATGGCAGACTATATTAGAAAAGCCAACCAATCTATACCACTTACAATGGAACAAACATTAGAAATGGCAAGATTAATGAAAAGACCTACTGGTGTTAGAAGGTTTATACATTATGTGGAAATCAATACGGCTGATGGTCCTATAAATTTTGGAAAAATTATTAAAAAATTTCAGTTTGATATGATTGATTTATTTCAGAATAATGACAGATCGATACTTTTGGCTAAAATTTAACTGGCCACTAATACAGTAATGTAGTAGTTTAAAAAAGAGCGTAAACTGCTGGAAACCCCTAAAGAGTAGTTCACCGAAACAGAAGGAGTAATCCTAAATGGAAAGGTCGATGAAAATCAGAAAGAAGAACTACTATGGTCTATGAGGAAACTCTAAGGATTGTAACAATGGGCAATCAGCATCCAAGTCACCTACCTCATTAATTTGAGATTTCTTTGTGAGAAGAATTTAAGGTGAAAGGTTCAGAGACTATAATCGCTCAATCCTATATAAAATTAGGATTATGGTATAGTCCAACTACACACAATTTTGTGGATAATGAAAATTATCAAGTAGATGAGTAGACAAATGAGTAAATGTGTTGTTGGTGATACAATGATTACGGTTAGGAATGATAAGACAGGTGAGGAAATGGAATTAACTATAGAAGAATTCCATGAATTACAAAAGCAAGATTAATTTATTAATCTTGCATACCAACCTTTAAATTTATAAAATCCATCTTTTTCAAGTTTTGTTATTTGAGATTGTTTTGCATTTTCATAAATGCTTGTATTATTTCTATATGATTTAGCCAAAGCAAACCCTGGCAAATTATTTTTTTCACAAAAATCCATAAATGAACCATACACACTAAATTGTAAATTATCATAAGCATCATATATATTTATTTTTTTGGAATTTGGATTTACATAATAATCGTGAGCAATATATTCTTCAGATGAAATTCTTTTTTTAGAATTATCTCGGATATCGATTATTGATACAGTATTATTACAAGGTGTAGAATGAATTGTTTGATCGAATTCTGATTTGGGAATTTTTTTAAATGTTCCATCATTTAATTTAACCAAAACTAAATTTTTATGTATGGAAATTAAGTTTTCATCATTTTTAAATGTATCAACAGAAACAAATTCTTTTTTATTAGTAATAGTATTTTTAACGGTAACCTTTCCAGTTGAAGAAAGAATTAAATTTTCATTATTTTGATATTCTTGAACTGAAACTTGATAAGATTCTAAAGAGGATTTATCTTTAACCACTATTTTATTTTTATTAATATGAATCAAGTCGGGATTAGTTTTTAATTCTTCAACAGTACAATTAATAATTTCATCGGTATTAATATCTATTGCTTTAGTCCAACCATCAAGGATAGATTGATAATAATCAAATTTGTAATAGTCATCTTTAGAAACTCTTTTTCTAGAACCATCACGATTATCAATAACTGAAACTGTATTAAAATTAGTAGAAATATAAAAATCAAATTTATCAAAATCTTCCTTAGAAACATTTTTAGTTTTTTTATCTCTAAGGTCAATAACAGAAACCATACCATAATTAGTGAACCCTGTTGCAGTGGATTCAAACATATTAAAATAAAGGGGGTTTGAAGCCACTTTATATTGTTTATGTAATCTTGATTCTTCTATTTCGGCTAAAACTCTGGTTTCCCAAAAGCTTAAGATAGTTTTAGAAAAATTGTGCAGACCAATTTCCTTTACGGCTGTATTAAGATAATTAGAAGAGCCATAATAATTATCTGTTTCTGGATTTTCTGATGATTTAACACCAATATAATATATTCTTTCATCTATTGGTTTGTTACAAATTATTTTGTAAACATAATGTTGCATACCCTAATTCTCTCCTTTTGATAAATTTTAGTTATTGATTAATATCTAATATAGTTTGATTTAATAATTCAATAGTTTCTAATGGATTTTTTGTAAAAGCATATTTACTAAATAAACCCAATATTTTATAATCTTCAATAACAATCATTGGATCCTCACAATCTTCGATAGATTTTGCAATAGTTTCATAAATGAAATTTTTATCAGTATTAGATGTTTCTTTCAACCATTTATCAATTCTAATTTCAGATTCATAATGTTTTTCATTCTTTTTAATATCTGTTTCAATCCACATTTCTTCATCAATTACTTTATAACCACCTTTAACTAATTTATCTAATTTAGATTTTGATTTATTATAGTATTTGTTATTAATGATAGATTCTTGAATTAATCCTAATTCTTTAAGTTTAGAATCATCTTGTTTTTCAATAAAAAATTTAATTTTAGTTACTTGTAATCTTTCACCATTTTCTTTTTCCTTGATAGCTGTAAACTTAATAAAAATATCAGATTTTTCATTTATTTCCATAATCGATTTTTTAAGAATATTTTGATTGAACATCATCCATTTTTTTTGAGATTCATTGGTAACATTTAATAAATCTAATAATGTATGATAATTAAAAGTTATTTTTTTTATACCTTCATAATCTTTTAATAATTCATAAAGTAATTTAGAATATTTTGATGACATTTTCATTTGAATCATTAAAAACATTTTAGCAAAAAATCTATCAGTTTGTAAAAAAGTATTAATTAAAGTATTGGACATTGTTATTTTTACTTTTTTTATTTCAGTTTTTTTATGCTTTGAAATTTTTATTTCCTGTAAAAATTTAGTAATGGTTAATTCTTCAATTTCTTTATTTTTACCTAAACTATTAATAACCATTTTTATATCACCTAGACTATCTAGTTGTTCTATTAAATGAGTATATTGACTATTATTATATTTTCCAAGAACATCACAAATTTCTTTTAATTGAAATTCAAAAACTGTCGAACCATCACATGGAATTTCAATATTATCCATAACTATTCTTTTTCTAATTTCATAATAAAAGTTGTTTATTAAATCAACCTGCAATGGAGAAACAGTTAAACCTTTGTTACTTTCATCAAAAAATAGAACTTGGCATAGTTCAGATGGTTTAAGAAAAACCCTAAATTCAGGGATTAACTTATTCATTTCATTAACTCTTTTTTGTGTTGGTTTAAGACTATCTAATTGTTTCCATTTATTAACTAACATTAATGGATATTTACTAAAAATATATTCTTTATTATCAATCCAGGAATTGGTAGTTTCCATTAAATTTAGTTCTTTTTCTTTTTCAAAAGACAACTCAATATTACATGAATCCAAATTAATAACATAGTTTGAATTTCTGGTATTGAATTTTATAGCTTCAATAACAGCATCTAAACAATCTATTGAAAACCATTCAGTATAACCATCTTGTTTATCAAGACCTAAATTAAATTTAAAAAATAATTTATGTAGAATTTTTTCTAATTTTGTAATATCTTGATTTTCTCCTTGAAAATAGAATGAAGCAGACCAATCAATTTGGTATATTTTATGTAATTGGGTAAATCTGGAATAATCAGTAGCGATACCAATTTTGAACATAAGATTATTAGTATGTTTGATTAAATATAATAATCTCTTATTATTATAATTCATTTAATTCTCCTTTTGATAAATTTTAGTTATTGATTAATATCTAATATAGTTTGATTTAATAATTCAATAGTTTCTAATGGATTTTTTGTAAACGATTCTTGACTGAAACAACCAACAATTCTATAATCAATAATAATGATACTTGGATCCGAACAATCATCAATAGATTTAGCTATTTCAATAAATAGATTATTTCTATCATTGATTGGAGTTTCTTTCAACCACTCATCAATACGCATTTCTGATTCATATTTAGATTCATTTTTTCTAATATCAACTTCAATCCACATTTCTTCATCAATTACTTTATAACCACCTTTAACTAATTTATCTAATTTAGATTTTGATTTATTATAGAATTTATTATCTGTAACTGTTGTTTGTATTAAACCTAATTCTTCTAATCTAGATTGAGATTGTTTTTCAATAATAAATTTAATTTTAGTTACTTGTAACCTTTCACCATTTTCTTTTTCTTTAATGGGTTCATATTTAATATTAATATCTGTCTTTAAATTTATTTCATCTATTGTTTTTTTCAAAATATCATTATTGAAATATGCAAATTTTTTATTTCTTTCTGAATTTGAATTAATTAAATTTAATAGTAATTCAAATTCAATAGTTTTTGTTTTTATACCTTCATAATCTTTTAATAATTCATATAATAATTTAGATTGTTTTGTTTGTAACGAGTATTGTAAAATTAAGTGCATTTTAGAAAAGTAGTTTTTTACATTTAAAATCATAGATATAATTTCACCATCTAATAATAAATTTACTTTTTGTCTTTTTTCATATTTGTTACTAATAACTGAAACCTTATGAATAAATGAAGTATAAGTTTTAACTAAATCTTTATTTTTACCTAATGCGTTTATTTTAACTTCTTTAGATCTTAAATTTCGGAGATGTTTTATAATATTTTCAAAATTACCGGATTCATATTTTCCGAGAATTGATGAAATTTCTTTTAATTCAACTACATGCTTGAATGAACTTTCAGCATCAAAAACCAAATTCTTTGATATTATTTCTTTACGCACATCATATAATATATAATTTATTAAATCTATCTCCATTGCAGATATTGTAACAGTTAAACCTTTGTTACTTTCATCAAAAAATAGAACTTGGCATAGTTCAGATGGTTTATTTATTTCCATTTTTTCAACATTTACTATATTATTATGTTTCATTTATTACTCCAATCATTATATTTATGTAATTTTATTTATACTTATTTTACAAAAAAATAGTAATTTTATGATTAAATTAAAACTTAATTGATGTAGAACAAATTATACCAACACATAATTTCATAGTAAAAATATACATTATTAGCATAATTTCATAGTAATAAAAATAGCTTAAAACATAATTTCATAGTAATTTTCGACACTCTCCTCAATTCCAGTCCATATTAATAAGGTGAAAAAACCTGACAATTTGGCCTAAAGAATAGATATAAAGAATAATTAAAGAAGAGACCTTCATTTTATTACGGTCTCTAATTTGGAGGATATTTTTTTTTTGATGTTAATATATATTTGATTTATATTGCTAACTAACATTGTTTTAT
>JACCDZ010197745.1_pt1 | contig 29703 bp, 24 predicted proteins | sample 7449551 | NCBI WGS metagenome assembly JACCDZ01 (sample SAMN15323452, study PRJNA562643) | freshwater metagenome | isolation source: river surface water | place: USA:Blue River Watershed | collected 2017-08-18 | reverse complement strand
GTTACAAACACTTTTCCTCAATGGAAGACAAAAATCTCATACATTACAATTTATATTATTTTAAAGCTAAAAACGAATCAAAAGAAATTGCAGACCAATGGATTTCAAATGTAAATGCTTCATTAAAAGATAAAAATCAAAAAGAAACTAATGAATTTCTTAAGGCAGTTGCTTATGATGAAATAAAAGCTAATTTCTTTTCGTATACTTTTTATCATATTTCAACAGGAATAAGAGGTGTTTTTGATCCTGGAAGATTTGATTTAATGACTTTTGTTGAAAAAGAAGATGGTAAACAAGGTTTTCTTGAAATATTGAATGAAAATAAGTCTTTTTCTTCTTTGTTTTCCAATAAATCATTGATGCTAATTTACGCATTGTTAATTCCAATTTTTCTCGCTCTCCTTTTTAAATGGTTTCATTTTTTTAAATTCTATTTGACTAAAAAAAGAAGTTTTTCAGAATATTTTTTCTTAGTTTTTGTTAGTTATTATGTTCTGATAACTGGTCCAGTAAATTGTTCCCGATACATGATGCCTTTGCAATTAGTCTTGGTTACTTTTGTGTTAGTATCTGTTAACGAAAATAGATTGAAAAATGCTAGTCAAAACTAAAGCAATAGTTCTTTCATCACTAAAATTTCAAGAAAAAAGCTTGATTGTCAAATGCTTTACCGAATCTGACGGTTTAAAAAGTTATTTTGTACAAAGCGCTTATTCTAATAAAAAAGCCAATCAAAAAATCGCTTATTTTCAGCCATTAACGATTATTGAAATCGAAGCCAATCACAAGAATAAAGGCGCGCTCGAACATTTTAAAGAAATCCGATTAGCGCACAGCTATTACACTATAAATACAGATATTGTTAAAAGTACGATTGTAATTTTTCTCTCCGAAATTCTGCATCACGCCATCAAAGAAGAAGAAAAAAATCAAAATTTATTTTCTTTTTTGGAGACAGCTTTGCTTTGGTTAGATACACACGACGAAATGGCGAATTTTCATCTAATTTTAATGATGGAAGTTACTAAATATCTTGGTTTTTATCCCGATGTAACCGAAATAGATTTTCCTTTTTTTGATACTAAAGAAGGTTATTTTACGCCTTTTCAAAGTGTAAATTCGTTAACTGAACACGAAACGCATTTGTTCAAAAAATTATTAGACTTAAAATTTGATGCCGACCAAAAAGTATTTGCCGGAATTGAACGTCAAATTTTGTTAAAAATCCTCTTAGATTTCTATACGTTACATTTAGATGGCTTCAAAAAACCAAAATCGTTAGAAGTTTTAAAAGAAGTTTTTTCCTAAGTCTTAACTTTTGCCTTTTACCTTTTGCCTTTTACCTTTAAATGATTACTTTCGCAAATTGATTTAAGAAAGCGACAAAATGAGCACAAAATTTACTGAATACAAAGGACTTGACTTGCCAACAGTAGCATCAGAAGTTCTTGATTTTTGGAAAAAAAACAACATCTTTGAACAATCGGTAACTTCTCGTGAAGGAGCTACACCTTACGTGTTTTTTGAAGGACCACCATCTGCAAACGGTTTACCTGGAATTCACCACGTAATGGCGCGTGCGATTAAAGATATTTTTTGTCGTTACAAAACTCAAAAAGGCTACCAAGTTAAGCGAAAAGCAGGTTGGGATACGCATGGATTACCAGTAGAATTAGGTACCGAAAAAGAATTAGGCATCACTAAAGAAGACATCGGAAAAACGATTTCGGTTACCGAATACAACGAAGCGTGTAAAAGAACCGTTATGCGCTACACGGATGTTTGGAACGACCTTACCGAAAAAATGGGATATTGGGTTGATATGGAAGATCCGTATGTGACGTACAAATCCAAATACATGGAAACCGTTTGGTGGTTGTTGAAACAAATTTACAACAAAGATTTACTATACAAAGGCTACACCATTCAGCCCTATTCGCCAAAAGCGGGAACAGGTTTGTCTTCGCACGAAGTAAATCAGCCAGGTTCATATCGTGATGTTACGGATACTACGATTGTAGCGCAATTCAAAGCAAAAGACGAAACGTTACCAAGTTTCTTGCAAGGTTTTGGAACGGTTCATTTCTTAGCTTGGACGACAACTCCTTGGACATTGCCATCAAATACAGCTTTAACCGTTGGTCCAAAAATCGATTATGTTTTAGTTCAAACTTTTAATCAATATACTTTTGAGCCTGTTAATGTTATTTTGGCAAAACCTTTAGTTGGAAAACAATTTGGAGGGAAATATTTTGAAAGTAATGATTTGTTTGATTTTTTAAATATATCGAAAAAAGTTGATAATCAATCTGTTAATATTCAGGTTTTAAAAGATATAATATCTCAAAAAGAAATTGATGGTATTGTTGAAGCAATTAATTTCAACAAAGAAATAAAGACCAAATTACCATTTAGAGTATTAGCTGAATTTAAAGGTGCTGATTTAGTTGGAATCAAATACGAGCAATTATTGCCATTTACATTACCATATCAAAACCCAGAAAATGCATTCCGTGTAATTTCTGGTGATTTCGTAACTACAGAAGATGGAACTGGAATTGTACACACCGCACCAACATTTGGAGCAGATGATGCTAAAGTGGCTAAAGAAGCTACTCCTGAAGTACCACCAATGTTAGTTTTAGACGAAAACGGAAATCCTGTGCCGTTGGTAGATTTACAAGGAAGATTCATCCAAGGCTTAGGTGATTTTTCAGGGAAATACGTTAAAAACGAATATTACAACGAAGGAGAAGCGCCAGAACGTTCAGCTGACGTAGAAATCGCTATCCAATTAAAAGAAGAAAACAAAGCCTTTAAGGTTGAAAAATATGTACACAGTTATCCACATTGTTGGAGAACTGACAAGCCAATTTTATACTATCCATTAGATTCTTGGTTCATCAAAGTAACCGAAATTAAAGATAGAATGTTCGACTTAAATGACACCATCAACTGGAAGCCAAAAGCTACAGGAGAAGGTCGTTTTGGAAATTGGTTGAAAAATGCGAATGATTGGAACTTATCGCGTTCAAGATATTGGGGAATTCCTTTGCCAATTTGGAGAACTGAAGATAAAACAGAAGAAATCTGTATTGGATCAGTAGAAGAATTGTACAACGAAATTGAAAAAGCGGTTGCGGCTGGTTTCATGACAGAAAACCCATACAAAGGGTTCCAAATTGGAAATATGGACGAAACGAACTACGATTTAGTGGATTTACACAAAAATATTGTAGATAATATCGTTTTAGTTTCCGCTTCTGGAAAACCAATGAATCGCGAATCAGACTTAATTGACGTTTGGTTCGATTCAGGAGCGATGCCTTATGCACAATGGCATTATCCATTCGAAAACAAAGACTTAATCGACGAAAACAAAGCGTTCCCAGCTGATTTTATTGCCGAAGGTGTTGACCAAACTCGTGGTTGGTTCTATACATTACATGCAATCGGAACTTTAGTTTTCGACAAAATTGCCTACAAAAACGTAGTTTCAAACGGATTAGTTCTAGACAAAAACGGACAAAAAATGTCGAAACGTTTAGGAAATGCTGTTGACCCATTCACCACTTTGGCTGAATACGGTCCAGATGCTACGCGTTGGTACATGATTTCGAATGCCAATCCTTGGGACAACTTAAAATTTGATATAGAAGGTGTAGCTGAGGTTCGTAGAAAATTCTTCGGAACACTTTATAACACGTATTCGTTCTTTGCTTTATATGCGAATATCGATGGTTTCAAATACAACGAAGCCGAAGTTCCATTAAACGAAAGACCAGAAATTGATCGTTGGATTTTATCGGAATTACATACTTTAATTCAATTGGTAGATGAAGCGTACGCGGATTACGAACCAACAAAAGCCGCTCGTGCTATTTCTGATTTCGTTCAAGAAAACTTGAGTAACTGGTACGTTCGTTTGTGTAGAAGAAGATTCTGGAAAGGCGATTATGCGCAAGATAAAATCGCAGCGTATCAAACGCTTTATACTTGTTTGGTAACGGTTGCGAAGCTTTCGGCTCCAATTGCACCGTTCTTTATGGACAAACTTTACCGAGATTTAACACAAGCTACAGGTTCTGAGTCGTTTGAAAGCGTACATTTGGCCGAGTTTCCAAAAATGGTTGAAAACTTTGTTGATAAATCGTTAGAGAGCAAAATGATGAAAGCGCAAACGGTTTCTTCATTAGTTTTATCACTTCGTAAGAAGGAAATGATTAAAGTGCGTCAACCGTTGCAAAGGGTTATGATTCCTGTACTTGATGATAATCAGCGTGCAGAAATTGAGGCGGTTTCTGATTTAATTAAAGCGGAGGTAAATGTGAAAGAAGTAGAGTTGTTGGATGATGCTTCTGGAGTTTTAGTGAAGCAAATTAAACCTAATTTTAAAACATTAGGTCCTCGTTTTGGCAAAGATATGGGATTGATTTCCAAAGAGATACAAAATTTTGGACAAGAGCAAATTGCTAAATTAGAGCGTGATGGCGAATTAGTTATGGATATTGCAGGAAAAAGTATAACTTTATCACAAGATGATGTTGAAATTTCATCGCAAGATATCCCAGGTTGGTTAGTAGCCAATTCAAACGGAATTACAGTAGCGTTAGATATTACCATTTCCGATGAATTAAGAAAAGAAGGGATTGCGAGAGAATTAATCAATAGAATTCAAAATATCAGAAAAGATTCTGGTTTTGAAGTAACAGATAAGATTACGGTTAAAATGGATAAAAATTCGCAAGTTGAGGAAGCCGTTTTAGCTAATGAATCGTATATTAAGTCAGAAACATTAACTGAAAATTTAATTTTTGTTGAAAACCTTGAAAATGGTACAGAAATTGAGTTTGATGATATTAAAACAAGTATATTAATTTCAAAATAAAAGCCAAAAGCTTTTAATCGACGTATAACTATAAAAAATATTGAAATTATGGTAGAGGAGCAAATTAGATATTCAGACGCCGATTTAGCTGAATTCAAAGCGTTAATTCAAGCTAAATTAGAAAAAGCTAAAAGCGATTTAGAGCTAATTAAAAGTGCTTATATGAATGATTTAAATAATGGAACTGATGATACATCGCCAACATTTAAAGCATTTGAAGAAGGAAGCGAAACGATGAGCAAAGAAGCTAATTCGCAGTTAGCTATTCGTCAAGAAAAATTCATTAGAGATTTAAAAAATGCCTTAATTCGTATCGAGAACAAAACCTATGGTATTTGTAAGGTTACTGGCAAATTAATTAATAAAGAAAGATTAAAAATCGTTCCTCATGCCACTATGAGTATCGAGGCAAAAAACTTGCAACGTTAATCTTTTTACAAAATTATACTAACGCTCCGTTTGGGGCGTTTTTTATTTGATAAATTCCACTATTTTTGCAAAAAAATTGAACATGTCGTTAAAGAAAGCCTATTTATTAATCATTGCTATTTTATTAATTGATCAGATTTCAAAAATCTATATCAAAACACATTTTTTTATTGGAGAATCCATAAAAGTAATGGGTTTAGATTGGTTTCAAATTCATTTTATAGAGAATGAAGGTATGGCTTGGGGAGCAGAAATTCCAGGTGAACATGGGAAATTAATCTTAACCTTATTCCGAATTGTAGCTGTAGGTGGAATCGCCTGGTGGTTATGGGATTCGGTTAAAAAGAAAGCTTCAAATTATTTAATTGTAGCCATTGCTTTGATTTTTACAGGCGCTTTAGGAAATATTATCGATTCTGTTTTTTACGGAGTTATTTTTAACGATAGTTATCATCAAGTTGCAACCGCTTTTTCAGACCAACCTTATGGGACTTGGTTCCATGGAGAAGTAGTAGATATGTTCTATTTTCCAATGTGGGAAGGTAATTTACCTTCTTGGTTGCCAATTTGGGGCGGCAAACACTTCACTTTCTTCAATGCCATTTTCAACGTAGCCGATGTAGCGATTTCAACAGGTGTTGGGATTTTAATCGTGTTTAATAAAAGAGCTTTTGCTCATGCGGATAAAGAGGAAGAAACTATTCAAACTCAAGAATAATGTTTCCGACAGATTCTGAATTTACACTTTTATACTTTGTGTATTTTTCGGTATTTGCTTATTTTCTTTTGGGTTTAATTTTTACTAAAAGAACTATATATAAAGTGAATTTGATTATTTTTTTGATCTATTTCTTTCTGATGTTTTATGTTTTTTTAGATGAAGATAATTTCAAAGGAGGAAATTCATTAGCAGTTCTTTTATCAGGTGGAATTTTTGTTATAACCCATATTCTTGTCTATGGTATAGTCGAATTGATTATGAGTTTTAAAAAGAAATAACTTTTTTATAAATGAAAAAATCAATTTTTTTGTTGTTTTCAGTTGCTTTTCTTTTTTTCGGATGTAAAAAGGAGAATGAAAATTATATTGAGAAAATTGAATATTTCGAAAGTAGCGATGCTCCTGGTCCTGATAAAATTGAATTTAGTCTTAATGTCTCAGATGATAATTATAATTTAATGCATGAGGATAGTTTAACAAGACAAATTTTTATAATTAACGAATCTGAAAAAATTGATTATCCTGCTTACTTTTTTGGTTTGGAAAAATTTAAAGATAATAAGGTAAAATATACTTTTGTAACACCGTATTTTCTTGTAGGAAAAAGTAAAATAAAGCATTATTCCGAAAAGCAGTTGAATGAATATTTCAATAATTCAAAAGAATTAAAGTTGGTTTTACATTTCAACAAACATGTTTTCGAATTCAAAAATAAATAACCCCCTCAGGCGTCACACAAAAATCCAATTTCACATCACTTTCTGAAACATCCTCAATTTTTTCTTCAGGAGGAAAGAACGACAATCCAATTTTAATCGTTTCAGGCTTGCATTTGCTTAGAAAGTTATCGTAGAAACCTTTTCCGTAACCCACACGATTTCCTTGCTTATCATAAGCTAAAAGCGGTACAAAAACCACATCAATTTTCGCATCAGGCACTTCTAAACCATCAACAGGTTCAGGAACGTTGTAACTGTTCTTTTTGATTTTGGTATTATCCGTTAATAAAAAATGCGTCATTCCTAAAGTAGCAAATTCGCACTTCGAAATGACGATTTCTTTATCTTTTCCCGCTAAAATTTGAAGAATATATTCGGTATTGATTTCTTTTTGCTCTTCAATCGTTAAAAACAAATGATAATACAATTTGTCCCAAATGTTCATTCGCAACAATTGGTTCGCAATCGCTAAACTTTTGTCTTCGATTTCCTCTTGAGTTAACTTTTGCCTTTCAACTTTTGCCTTTTGCCTTAACGATTTCTTATCCATTTACAGACGCTTTTAATTCGTCTATAAATTTAGTCAAATGTTCTACTTCTACGTGGTCCATTAACACAATTTTGTACCATTTGTTATTTTCGTTGTGTTGTTGTGGCACCAAATCATATTTTTCAGCAATCTTCTCTGGAATTGATTCCGAATGAATGGTTACGATATTCATAAACGGTTCACGGAAATATTGGATGTTTAAATGGTCTAATTCGTTACATAAAAATTGAGTACGCATTTGCAAAATACTCACTTTTTCAAACCATCCATAAGCACCGTATGTAAATAAAATCATCCAAACTGCAACCGCATTCGCTCCAGAACGACTTCCGCAAAGCGTTAAATCCATGCCTTCTACGTATTCTGCTTCTTTGGTTAATACGTTTTCGATTAAACCTTTTCGGCAAACAAAAACACCTGTTCCATAAGGAGCTTGCAACATTTTGTGCGCATCAATGGTAATCGAACTAATTTTCGGATTACTAAAGTTAATTTTTGAATTTTGATTACTAAACGGATACACAAATCCGCCATAAGCGCCATCAATATGCAAACGATACGTCGCATTATTTTTTTCCAATGCAGAAGTATACACATCCGGATTATCCACAGAACCAAACATTGTAGTCGCCATATTGGAAACGGCAATGAAGTATTTTTTTCCTTTATTTTTAGCTTCCGAAATGATATTGTCTAAAGCAATCGGATCAATTTCACGGTTTTCAAACCCTACCGGAATTTTCAACCAATCGATTTGCAATAAATTAGAAGCTTTTGGAATGGAATAATGTGTGTCTTCCGAAGCTAAAATGGCAATTTCGTCTAATTTTGCATCGAATTTATGCATGAATTCATTTCTAAAAACCCAAATTGCTTGAATATTGGCTTCGGTTCCACCAGGAGCGATGTAGCCGTCGAATTCGTTTTCTTTGGCTTTAAAAATATCAACTGCGATTACGTTTAAAACTTCGCGTTCAATTTCTTGAGTGCCATAAAATGCTTTTTCAGAAGTGCCAAAAGTGTGACACCCAATATTATTTGGATTGGCAACATAAGTTTGAAGTGTTGGTGCATCTTTTAAAAATGGCGCATCATCATAAAAAACGCGATTGTCTAATTTAGACGCAGGATAACCCAGTGAAGCGTCTTTTGAGAAGTTAACATTATCGTGTAAAGCCTTTTCAATACGGGCTTTTCTTTCTTCGTGTGTTAATTTTTTCCAGAAGTTCATACCTAAAAATTTTTGGCGAATTTACAGTGGATATACCAATAAAAATATGATAATTGTTAGCTTTCCAATTCTAACTGGGTTGAGATATGAAAAATAGCATCGCCTTGGTAAATAATCGGAGCGTTATTTACATTGATGATATAACCTTCATGTGATGCTTTTACTTTATGTTCGATTTTTCCATATGGATCAGAAATAGTAGCTAATAATTCGCCTTTTTTGACAAAACTTCCAATTGTTGTTAAACCATGAAACATACCGGAATATTTCGCTCTTATCCAACTCGATTTTTCAATATAAATGGTTTTATTTTGAGGATTAGTTACTTTCTTTCTCGGATTTAGCATTTCTAAATGGTTTAGAAATCGTTTAGTTCCTTCTACCGCTTCTTCGGTAACTTGAAGATTTAAATCCAATGATTTTCCACCTTCAAAAAGCAACATTTTAACGCCTAATCTATCACAAGAATTTCGAAACGAACCCGAAATATTCTTCGAATACAACGTAAAAGGCGCATTGAAAACATCCGAAAGTTCTTTTAATTCTGAATTTTCTGGAACAATTCTAATTTGAGGGGCATTAAAACGACTCGCACCACCAGCATGAAAATCGATGGCATAATCTACATGAGGCATAATTTCTTTCAAAATGTAATACGCAAAACGACTGGCTAAAGAACCTGTTTTACTTCCAGGAAAAACCCGATTCAAATCGCGACCATCGGGAAATTCACGCGTTTGATTGACAAATCCGAAAATATTAATAATTGGGATGCAAATAATTGTGCCACGTTTTGGTTTGTTGATTTTTTGAATAATTAACTGACGCACAATTTCAGTTCCGTTGATTTCATCGCCATGCAAACAAGCCGTGAATAAAACCGTTGGACCATCAAGTTTTGAACGTTCCACAATTATTGGAATTTTCAATTTGTTCATGGTGTGCAACTTGGCAATTTCCATGTTAATGGTTTTGCTTTCGCCCGCTAAAATGGTTTCTTTTAGTATTACAAGTGGTTTTGAGGCTGTCATTTGGTTGATTCTAAGGTGTTAAAAATACGAAAAGTTCAAGAACAAGGGCAAGTTCAAGTTCAAAAATCAATTTTTTATTGGGATACAGATTTAAAATAAAAAGTTTAATCGCAAAGAGCGCAAAGATTTACGCCAAGTTCGCAATTTTTAAAATCCGTCCAATTTGCGCTGCAAAGCATCCGTTTCATCTGCGTGCCAATTAAAACAATTCTATTATCTTTGTTCTATCATCTTTCAATAAAATGCAAACACCATTAGAACTTCAAATCCAAACTTTACCTGATAATCCGGGTGTGTATCAGTATTATGATAAGGAAGGAAAAATTCTATATGTTGGGAAGGCGAAAAACTTAAAAAAACGTGTTCAATCGTATTTTACTAAGAATCATGATAATTATAAAACTTCGGTTTTAGTTAAGAAGATAGTTACGATAAAACACATTGTTGTTCCTACGGAAACCGATGCATTATTGTTGGAAAACAACCTGATTAAAAAGCTGCAACCGCGTTACAATGTCTTGCTTCGCGATGATAAAACTTATCCTTGGATTTGTATTAAAAATGAACGATTTCCAAGAATATTCTCTACCCGAAAAATGATTAAAGATGGTTCGGAATATTTTGGACCTTACACCAGTTTTAAAACGGTTCATACGATTTTAGATTTAATTAAAGAATTGTATCCATTACGAACTTGTACTTACGATTTATCGAAAGCAAATGTTGATACGGGAAAATTTAAAGTGTGTTTGGAATATCATATTGGCAATTGTAAAGGCGCTTGTGAAGGTTATGAAACGGCTGAAAACTATCAAAATCAAGTCGAAAAAATCCGTCAAATTTTAAAGGGAAATTTCAAAGAAAGTTTGAAAGATTTCAAGAAATTAATGACCGATTTGGCGATGGAAATGAAGTTTGAAGAAGCGCAAAAAATCAAAGAAAAAATTGAAGTTTTAGAAAATTACCAATCGCGTTCTACGGTTTTGAATCCGAAAATTACCAATTTGGATGTGTTTTCGATTATTTCCGATGAAACCATGGCGTATGTGAACTTTTTGCAGATTTCGCATGGAGCAATCGTTCGTTCGCACACGTTAGAATTGAAGAAAAAATTAGACGAAACCAACGAAGAATTACTAGAATTAGCCGTTGTTGAATTACGCGAACGTTTTCATTTGAATGCCCGAGAAATTGTCGTTCCATTTGCAATAGATTTAGGAGAAAATGTAAAAGTAACCGTACCTCAATTAGGTGATAAAAAGCAAATTTTAGATTTATCAGAGCGTAACGCCAAATTTTATCGATTAGATCAATTAAAGCAAATTCAAATCGTTGATCCAGAACGTCATACGAATCGTATCATGGCACAAATGCAGAAAGATTTGCGTTTATCAGTAGAGCCAAGACATATCGAGTGTTTCGATAACTCGAATATTCAAGGAACTAACCCTGTTTCGGCTTGTGTGGTGTTTAAAGATGGGAAACCAAGTAAAAAAGATTACCGTCATTTCAACATTAAAACAGTTGAAGGTCCAAATGATTTTGCTTCGATGGAAGAAGTGGTGTATCGAAGATACAAACGCATGTTAGATGAAAATCAACCTTTACCGCAATTGATTATTATTGATGGTGGAAAAGGGCAATTATCTTCGGCTTTAAAAAGTATTGATGATTTAGGATTACGAGGAAAAATTGCCATTATCGGAATTGCAAAACGTTTGGAAGAATTGTTTTATCCGGGTGATTCGGTGCCGTTGTATTTGGATAAAAAATCGGAAACCTTGAAAGTGATTCAGTATTTACGAAACGAAGCGCATCGATTTGGAATTACCCATCATCGCGATAAAAGAAGTAAATCGGCTTTAACCAATAGTTTGGAAAGTATTCCAGGAATCGGTGAAAAAACGATGATTACATTAATGAAACATTTCAAAAGTGTTAAAAGATTGCAAATTGCCGATGAAAAAGCAATTTCTGAAGTGGTAGGTATTTCAAAAGCCAAAAAAATTTCCGACTTTTACAAGACAATTCAATCTGAAAAGCAATAATGAAAAAATTCTTCTTGTTTATAAGCCTACTATTTTTTACCCAAATCAGCTTAGGACAAGAAAACCCGCGACCAAAAGTAGGACTTGTGCTTAGTGGTGGTGGTGCAAAAGGATTGGCGCATATTGGTGTGCTAAAAGTAATCGATTCACTTGGTATAAAAGTTGATTATGTGGCTGGAACCAGTATGGGTGCGATTGTTGGTGGATTGTATGCATCAGGCTACAATGGAGAACAATTGGATTCTATTTTTTCAAATGTTGATATTGATGCATTACTTCAAGATTACACGCCTAGAGAAGCTAAGTCTTTCTACGAAAAAAGGAATGACGAAATTTATGCCTTAACACTTCCTTTTAATAAATTTAAATTAGGATTGCCTTCAGGTTTATCAAAAGGGCTATATAATTTTAATTTACTTTCTTCGTTGACTCATCACGTGAGTCATGTACGTGATTTTGATGAACTTCCAATTCCTTTTTTATGCATTGCTACCGATGCTGAAACAGGAGAGAAAGTGGTTCTAGATTCAGGAGTTTTAGCACAAAGCATGATTGCTAGTGGTGCATTGCCTACATTGTATAGTCCTGTTGAGATTAATGGAAAAGTTTTAATTGATGGAGGAGTTGTTGATAATTATCCAATAGAAGAGTTAAAAGCAAGAGGTGTAGACATTGTAATTGGAGTAGATGTTCAAGATGGATTAAAAACTAGAGAGGATTTAAAAGGTGTTACATCAGTATTAGCACAGATAAATAATTTTTCCATGATAGAAAAAATGGAAGGAAAACAAAAAGCTACCAACATTTACATCAAACCAGATATAAAAGGATTTACTGTTGTAGCGTTTGATAAAGGGAAAGAAATTATTGGGAAAGGGAAAGAAAAAGCATTAGGAATGATTAATCAATTATTGCCATTAGCTAATTTTGATAGCCCTAAAAATGCTAGAACCTCTCTTCAAGATTCTATTTTTATTAAAGATATAATTACCAATAAATTAGATAATTTTACACGAGCATATATTATTGGGAAATTGAAATTTAAAAAAAACACAAAAATTTCAATCAATCAATTTCAGAAAGGGATTTTAAATTTAAATGCCACACAAAATTTTAGTGCCATAAGTTATTCATTTGATAAAATGCAGGATGGCGAGAGGTTACTTTTACAACTAAAAGAAAACCAGAATACCACTTTTTTAAAATTTGGTCTTCACTACGACGATTTGTTCAAAAGTGGAATACTTTTAAATTACACCAAAAAGCGATTGATTACTAAAAATGATGTAGCTTCATTAGATTTGATTTTAGGAGATAATATTAGATATAATTTTGATTATTACATTGATAATGGCTTTTATTGGAGTTTTGGATTTAATTCTAAATTAACTACTTTTAATCGAAATATAACAAACAACATTGCAGATGATGTTCTTTTTGAAGCTGTTACAAATGCTATTAACGTGGATTTTTTAGATTTTAGTAATCAAGCTTATTTACAAACTATTTTTGCTCAAAAGTTTTCGTTGGGCGGAGGAGTTGAGCATAAAATTTTAGTTTTAGAATCAGAAACACTTCAAAATACTAATCCTGTTTTTGAAAATAGTATATATTTTTCACTTTTTGGATTTGTAAAATATGATTCATTTGATAAAAAATATTTTCCAAAAACAGGATGGAACTTTAATTCTGAAATTCGTTCCTATGTTTATTCTTCAGATTACAAAAATAATTTTGAAAGGTTTTCTATTGCAAAAGCAGATTTCGCTTTTGCGCAACCCATTAATAAAAATATTTCACTCAAAATGCAATCCGATGTAGGTTTTGCTATAGGAGAAAGGAGTATACCTTATTTTGATTTCATCTTAGGAGGGTTTGGTTTTCAACAAGTTAATAATATTAAGCCTTTTTTTGGTTATGATTTCTTAAGTTTAGCTGGTGATAGTTATGTGAAATTATTATTCACTGCTGATTATGAAATATTCAAAAAGCATCATTTAAATTTTAATGCAAATTTTGCTAACATTGGTAATAAAATATTTGATAATATTGATACATGGTTTAAAAAACCAGATTATTCAGGGTATTCTTTTGGTTATGGTATGGAAACAGTTATTGGGCCAGTTGAAATAAAGCACTCCTGGTCGCCTGAAACAAAAGATCATCACACTTGGTTTTCAGTTGGATTTTGGTTTTAATAAAAAATTACGATATTTGTAATGATGGAAAATTGGTTAGACCTATTAGCACATTTAAAATTCCTCATCAAGAGAAATCCTGAGTGAGTTTTTTTTCGTGCCAATACATTTCAACTTCATTTATTATTGGCACTTCGACATATAACTTATTGTCTAATAAAAACTTAATGTAATGCCAATATATCACAAATTGGGAAATATCCCACATAAGCGTCATATTCAATTCTGCAAACCTAACGGAGATTTGTATTATGAGCAACTTTTTGGTACAGTAGGATTTGACGGAATGTCAACGAATATGTATCACGAACACAGACCAACACAAGTAAAGGAGATTAGAAAACAATACAGTGTTGCACCTAAAATTGCTAAGGCAAATAACATTCAATCTTATCGATTAAGAGGTTTTGAAGTAGCGCCACAAGATGACTACTTAGAAAGCAGAAAAATCGTTCTTACGAATTCGGATTGTCATATTGTTTTAGCAGCGCCAAGAAAATCTACAACTGATTATTTTTATAAAAACACGGATTCTGATGAAGTAATTTTCATTCACAAAGGAACAGGGAAATTAAGAACCATGTTAGGAAATTTAGATTTCAAATATGGGGATTATTTGGTTATTCCTAGAGGAATGATTTATAAAATGGATTTTGATACCGAAGATAATCGTTTGTTTATCGTAGAATCACATTCGCCAGTTTACACACCAAAACAATACAGAAACTGGTTCGGACAATTGTTAGAACATTCACCATTTTGTGAAAGAGATATCCGTCGTCCAGAAGAATTAGAAACGTATAACGAAAAAGGGGAATTCGTAATCAAAATCAAAAAGAAAGACGAAATTTTTGAATTGGTTTATGCAACACATCCATTTGATGTAGTGGGTTACGATGGTTATAACTATCCGTATGCATTTTCAATTCACGATTTTGAACCAATTACAGGTAGAATTCATTTACCACCGCCAATTCATCAAACATTTGAAACAAATGCATTTGTAATTTGTTCATTTGTTCCAAGATTATACGATTATCACCCATTATCAATTCCAGCCCCTTATAATCATAGTAATATTGATGCCGATGAGGTTTTATATTATGTAGATGGTGATTTTATGAGTAGAAATGATATTGAAGCTGGACATATTTCATTACACCCAGCGGGAATTCCTCACGGTCCACACCCAGGAGCAGCTGAAAGAAGTATTGGTAAAAAAGAAACTTTAGAATTAGCCGTAATGGTAGATACTTTTAAACCTTTAATGGTTACAGAAGACGCAATGAATATAGCAGATGAGAAGTACTATCAATCTTGGTTAGACTAAAAAAATAATTATTAACACAACATTACAGGTGCTTTCACCTATTAAAAATATTAAAAACATGGCACAAGAAATAAAATCAGTAGAATACGGATTAGAAAAAATATTTGAAGGAGCTCAAGACTTCTTACCTTTATTAGGAACAGATTATGTAGAATTATATGTGGGTAACGCAAAACAAGCGGCTCATTTCTACAAAACGGCTTTTGGTTTTCAATCGTTAGCGTATGCAGGATTAGAAACTGGAGTTAAAGACAGAGCATCTTATGTGTTGAAACAAGATAAAATCCGTTTGGTATTAACTACTGCTCTAAATAGTAATTCACCTATTGGAGAACATGTAAAAAAGCATGGTGATGGTGTTAAAGTAATTGCGCTTTGGGTAGAAGATGCTCGTCATTCTTTTGCTGAAACAACTAAACGTGGTGCAAAACCATATTTTGAGCCAGTAGTGGAAAAAGATGAAAATGGAGAAGTAGTTCGTGCAGGTATTTATGGCGCTTATGGAGAAACTGTTTTTATTTTTGTAGAACGTAAAAATTACAATGGTGTTTTTATGCCGGGTTATAGCGAATGGAAGTCAGATTATAACCCAACTTCTGTAGGTTTAAAATATATCGACCATATGGTAGGTAATACAGGTTGGAACAGAATGAATGAAGCTGTTAAATGGTTTGAAGATGTAATGGGATTTGTAAACTTCCTTTCATTTGATGATAAACAAATTACAACAGAATATTCTGCTTTAATGTCTAAAGTAATGTCTAACGGAAACGGTAGAATTAAATTTCCAATTAACGAGCCAGCAAACGGTAAAAAACGTTCTCAAATTGAAGAATATTTAGATTTTTATGAAGACGAAGGAGTACAACATATTGCAGTTGCAACAGATGATATTATTTCAACCGTTGCTGAAATGCGTGCAAGAGGAATTGAGTTTTTAAGTACGCCACCTCAAGCGTATTATGATGCAATTCCTGAACGATTGAAAGATCACATGTCTAAATTCAAAGAAGATATAAACGAACTTCAAAAATTAGGTATCATGATTGATGCTGATGATGAAGGGTATTTGTTACAAATTTTTACTAAGCCAGTAGAAGATCGACCAACACTTTTCTTCGAAATTATTCAAAGAATGGGTGCTCGTGGGTTTGGTGCAGGTAATTTTAAAGCCCTTTTTGAGTCGATTGAGCGTGAGCAAGAATTACGAGGCACACTGTAAAATTGAAAAATTATTAACAAATCTTTAAATTACAACGTTGTAGTGATGCGATTTTTGATAAAAATATGTTAAAGTTAAAATTTAACTAAGAATAATTCAAAAACATTTCTAAATTTGCACTCGCAAAACAAGGAGGTAGTTTGCCTTGTTTTGACAGTAAATTTTCATAATTTATAGTTTTTTGGTTGGTTAATAGCATAAAAACTCAGTCATATTTTTGACTGGGTTTTTTTGTTTTAGTATTTTTGGAACGGAAATTGCATTTTCATTTCAAAAGAAAAAAAATATGAAAAAATACTTCTTACTCATTCTTTTATTTGTGTTTACAAATTCATTTGTAGTACAGGAAAATGCTTATACTACTGGAGAGTGGTTCAAACTTAGAATACATTATGGAATAGTTAATGCTGGATACGCAACTTTAGAAATCAAAGAAGCAATTAAAAATAATAAAAAAGTACATCATGTTATTGGAAAAGGTTGGACAACTGGAATGACAAAATTCTTTTTTGAAGTTGATGATAACTATGAAAGCTATTTTGATAAACAAACGGGTAAACCTTATCAATTTGTTAGACGGATTAATGAAGGGGGCTACACAAAAAATCAAGAAGGCTTCTTTAATCAAGAAAAGAATACCGTTTTAGTTAAAGATTATAAAAAGAAAACAGAAAAAACCTTTTCTGTGCCAGAAGAAGTTCAAGATATAGTCTCGTCATTTTATTATTTAAGGAACCATCCCAAAATTGACAAGCTAAAAGTGGGAGAGTCAATTTCTATTGATATGTTTTTTGATAATGAAACAACAAAATTTAAGCTAAAATTTATTGGTAGAGAAGATATAAAAACTAAATTTGGAAAAGTTTCTTGTATGATTTTTAGACCTTATGTTCAGGCGGGAAGGGTTTTTAAAGAAGAAGAGAGTCTAACAGTCTGGATTTCAGATGATGATAATAAAATTCCAGTCCGTTTGAAAGCTAGTTTAGCAGTAGGGTCTTTAAAGGCAGATTTAGAAGCTTTTAAAGGTTTGAAAAATACATTTAAAGTCAAAGTAGAACAATAATGGAAATTACTCCTAAAATTCAAGATCAATTAAATCAACTTCATGATAAATTTGAAGCAATAAACCAAAACACCTCTACTCATTTAGAGGGATTACTTTGGGCAAAACCCATTACATATTGGGATTATATCCAAACCGATGCGCTTTTGAGTCTTCAAACACAAAGAACTACTTTGCCAGACGAAATGGTTTTTGTGATGTATCATCAAGTAAATGAATTGTTGTTTAAAATGATTCTTTGGGAAATGGATCAGTTGTGTCATAATGAAAAACCATCTACCGCCTATTTTACTGAAAAATTAGGTCGAATTAGTCGTTATTTCGATATGCTAACCACTTCTTTCGACATTATGAAAGACGGAATGGAGCCAGAACAATATCTTAAATTCCGAAATACACTTACACCAGCAAGCGGTTTCCAATCGGCACAATATCGTTTAATTGAATTCAGTTCAACAGATTTAATTAACTTAATTGATAATCGTTTTAGAGCTACTATCGATAGAAATACACCATACGAACATGCTTTTGAACATTTGTATTGGCAAGCTGCTGGTAAAGATTATCACACAGGTGAAAAGTCCTACTTAATTTTAGAATTCGAAAGAAAATACAAAAAAATGTTCTTAGATTGGATGGAAGAATACAACACGATTAACTTGTGGAGAAAATTCAAACAATTACCAGAAACTGACCAAAAAAATCCTGAATTAGTTGCTGCTATGCGTCATTACGACAAAACAGTAAACATAACTTGGGTAATGGGTCATTTTAATGCCGCAAAAAAATACATCGAAAGTGTGCCAGGAAATCACGAAGCTACTGGAGGAAGTGATTGGAAAAAATACATGTTACCAAAATACCAAAAAAGAATATTCTTCCCCGAATTGTGGACGAAAGAAGAATTAGATAACTGGGGAGAATAACCGCATTACGCACAAAACAAAAAACATTGAGATATTTCGTATTAGCTATTTTATTTGTCACTTTTTTTACCGCTTGTAATTCGAAAGAAGATACAGATCAAGTAAAAAAAACAGTAAAAAAAGAGCCTATTATAAAAGAATTTGGATTTACATTTAACGACTTCAAAGTAGTTAGAGACACTATTCGTTCAGGTGATACTTTTGGTAAACTTTTAGAAAAATTTCCATTAAAAGATAGTTTAAGAGTTCATGATGTTACGGAAATAGTAAAAGACTCTTTCAATGTAAGAAGAATAAAAGCTGGAAAACCTTATATAATGTTTCTCGACAAGAAAAAACCTAATACCCTTCAAGCTTTAGTTTATATTGAAGATAGAATTAGTTATACCGTAGTTGACTTTAGAGACTCAATTGCCGTTTTTAACAAAAAGAAACCAACTACATTGAAAAGAAGAGTTGTAGCTGCTGAAATAGAAGGTTCTCTATCAGAAACATTAACTAATGCCGGAGTCAGCGCTGGATTAGCTAATAAATTGGCCACTATTTATGCTTATACAGTCGATTTCTTTAAAATCCAAAAAGGTGATAAATTTGCAGTAACAATTAATGAAAGATACATTGAAGATTCTATATATGTAGGTGTTGAAAGTATAGAGGCTTCATACTTTGAACATAAAGGCAAGAAAATTTTCGCTTTTCCATATAAAATTAAAGAAGATCAGAAATATCCTGATTATTATGATGAAAATGGGAAAGGTTTAAAAAGCATGTTTCTGAAAGCACCATTAGATTATTTCAGAATTTCATCACGTTTTTCAGGCAGACGTTTTCATCCGGTACAAATGCGTTTTAAAGCCCACAATGGTACGGATTATGCAGCACCTCATGGAACACCAATTAAAACAACAGCTTCAGGGGTTGTAGAAAGAACAGGGTATACGGCTGGAAATGGTAATTTTGTAAAAGTTCGACATAGTTCTTCTTATGCTACACAATATTTACATATGTCAAAAATTTTGGTTCGAAATGGTCAAAGGGTTTCTCAAGGACAAGTTATTGGTAAAGTAGGTAGTACTGGTTTAGCCACAGGTCCACATGTTTGTTATCGTTTTTGGAAAAATGGTGTTCAAGTCGATCCTTTAAGACAAAAATTACCTAATGCAGAACCCTTAAACGAAACCCATAAGAAAGAATATTTAGCACACATTGCCCCTTTAAAGAAAGAATTGGATAGTATATCAGCAATAAAACTTAAAGAATAAATGGCACTACCAAAAATTAATCCGTCTCAAACAGCTGCATGGCAGCAAATACAATCGCATTTTAAGAAAATGCAATCAATTTCAATGAAAGATTTGTTTGCTAATGATGCGGATAGAGCAGAGAAATTTCACATGCAATGGAATGATTTTATAATAGATTATTCTAAAAACATTATCAATCAAGAAACACTTGATTTGTTATTGAGTTTAGCTAACGAAGTTGAATTGAAAAAAGCGATTTCAAGTTATTTTCAAGGAGATTTAATCAATCAAACCGAAAACAGAGCCGTTCTACACACCGCTTTACGTGCAAAAGAATCAGCAAATGTTATGGTTGATGGCATTAATGTAATGCCAGAAGTATATTCGGTAAAAAATAAAATTAAAAACTTCTCAAATGAAGTTATCTCAGGAAATAACAAAGGATTCACAGGTAAAGCATTTACAGATATTGTAAATATAGGAATTGGTGGTTCTGATTTAGGTCCAGCCATGATTGTAGAAGCTTTACAATTCTATAAAAATCATTTAAACGTTCATTTTGTTTCTAATGTAGATGGCGATCACGTTAACGAAGTAATTAAGAAATTAAATCCTGAAACGACTTTATTTGTTGTAGTTTCTAAAACGTTCACCACCCAAGAAACCTTATCAAATGCTGAAACTATCAGAAGTTGGTTCTTACAATCGGCTACTCAAAACGATGTAGCGAAGCATTTCGTAGCAGTTTCAACCAATATCCAAAAAGTAACCGAATTCGGAATTCATCCCAATAATATTTTCCCAATGTGGGACTGGGTTGGAGGTCGTTTTTCGTTATGGAGTGCGGTAGGTTTATCCGTAAGTTTAGCAGTTGGATTTGATAATTTTGATAGATTATTGAAAGGTGCCAACGAAATGGACGAACATTTTAAAAACGAATCTTTCGACAAAAATATTCCGGTAGTTTTAGCTTTATTGAGTATTTGGTACAACAACTTTTTTGGTGCCGAAAGTGAAGCGTTAATTCCGTACACGCAATATTTACAGAAGTTAGCACCTTACTTGCAACAAGGTATTATGGAAAGTAACGGAAAAAGTATTGGTAGAGATGGGAAACCAGTAAATTATCAAACCGGTACGATTATTTGGGGTGAACCTGGAACTAATTCACAACATGCCTTCTTTCAATTGATTCATCAAGGGACCAAATTAATTCCAACAGATTTCATCGGATTCAAACAATCGCTATACGGAAACAAAGACCATCACGACAAATTAATGTCGAATTTCTTTGCACAAACCGAAGCTTTATTAATGGGTAAAACGGAAGCGCAAGTAAAAGCAGAATTTGAGAAACAAGGCATTTCAGGCGAAAAGGCTGACTTTTTATTACCTTTTAAAGTGTTTTCAGGGAATAAGCCAACAAATACAATTCTAATCGACAAATTAACTCCAGAGTCATTAGGTGCTTTGGTGGCCATGTACGAGCACAAAATTTTTGTTCAGGGAATCATTTGGAATATCTTTAGTTATGATCAATGGGGTGTAGAATTAGGTAAGCAATTAGCTAATTCAATTTTAGAAGAGTTTTCTTCTAAAGAATTTAATCGTCATGATGCATCTACAAAATTTTTATTAAAGAAGTACATATCTTAAGCAGGCATTTTAAATAGTACTATTTTATTTGTTAATGTTTTTATAATTTTTTTCTTATAGAAATGCTAATTTTTTTAACTTTCAACTTGTTTGTTAACAATAACTTAACATTCAATAGTGAATTATTTAAGAAATTTGCAGAAAATAATAATAAATACACAACAAATGAAAATCTTTAAAAATGTTTTACTGGCTGGTTTTTTTCTAATAACCATGTCTGTTTTTTCTCAGTCAAAAATTACTGGAGTAATTTTTGATGGAGACTTAAATCAACCATTAGCAGGAGCTAGTGTAGTTGTAAAAGGTACTTCAAATGGAACAGCAACTGATTTAGATGGAAAGTTTGAGCTTACTACAACTCAAAAATCTGGAGTTATTTCTGTGTCTTATTTAGGTTTTGTTACGAAGTCAATTCCTTTTACAGTTAATGGTAATTCGGTTAATTTAGGTCAAATAGTTGTATTACCAGATGCAAGTCAATTACAAGAAGTTGTTGTAATTGGTAAAGGTATTATTGACGTGGCAAAAGAGCGTAAAACTCCAATCGCCGTTTCAACAATCAAAGCTGTTGAAATTCAAGAAAAAGTAGGTACTGCTGATGTTACTCAAGCATTAGTAAATACTCCATCCGTTTATGTTGCAGGACAGTCTGGTGGTTATGGAGATTCAAGAATAACGGTACGTGGTTTCCAACAAGATAATACAGCATTTCTTTTAAATGGGCAACCAATTAATGGTATGGAAGATGGTAAAATGTATTGGTCTAACTGGTCTGGTATGTCAGATATTGCAAATTTCATTCAAGTACAAAGAGGTTTAGGTTCATCAAAATTAGCGATATCTTCTGTAGGAGGTACTGTTAACTTTGTAACTAGAGCAACCGATAAAAAAGAAGGCGGATTTGTTTCTATGGGAGTAGCAAATAGTGATTATTTCAAATCAACTGCTGCTTACAATACTGGAATCATGAAAAACGGATTTGGTATGAGTGTTATGTTGTCTCACTGGCAAGGTGACGGATACAACCAAGGTACAAGAGGTGAAGGACAAAATTATTTTATCTCTTTTGGTTATAAACCAAACGACAAACATAATTTTAACTTCTTAATTACAGGAGCGCCTCAGTCGCATGATCAAAATTTCACAAAAAAGATTTCTGATTATTTAACATATGGAAGAAAATATAATAATAACTGGGGAACTTTAAATGGAGATTATTTATCATTACGTACGAATTTCTATCATAAACCAGTAGCAAATTTAAACTGGGATTTCAATATTAATGAAACAACACAGTTATCTACAGTTTTATACGCATCTTGGGGACGAGGTGGAGGAACTGGTGATTATAAAGCAAGAAATTATAATATTCCTTACACTAATGGACAAATTAATTTTGACCAGATTTATGCTAATAATTTAACTGCTCCAGGAGGTATTGGAAGTCAACCAGCAAATATGTTAATACGTGCTTCTATGAACAATCACGCTTGGTATGGTGTAGTTTCTAATTTGAAAAAAGAAATCAATAAAAACTTAAGTGTAAATTTTGGTTTAGATTTAAGAACCTATAATGGAGATCATTACCGTCAGGTATCAAATTTCTTAGGATTAAATGGATGGACAGAAAGTCGTTATTTAAGAGATAATACTCATATTATTCCTAATCCTAATACTTTACCAAGTGCTTCAAATACTGTAACGCAGTCGTACAATATTAATCCATGGTATGCGTTTTTTAATTCGGCTTCTGATAAACAAAAAATTGATTATGATTACAGCGAAACCATTACTTATGGAGGTGTTTTTGGTCAAGTAGAATATTCAAATGATAAATTCTCAACATTCTTCCAAGGAGCTGTTTCTAATCAGTCTCATCAAAGATTTGATTACTATGACTATCAAGATCAATACCAAGATTCTAAAAAAGTAAACAATGTAGGATTTAATGTTAAAGGGGGAGCTGCTTATAATTTTAACGAGCAACATGTTGTATATGGTAATGCAGGATACTATTCACGTCAACCATATCATGATAATATTTACTTAAACTTTACAAATGAAGTTAATCCATTAACTGAAAATGAAAAAGTTTTAGGATTAGAAGCAGGGTACACATTTAAGTCTAAAATATTCACGGCTAGTGTAAATGCTTACAGAACAACATGGGAAGATAGAGTTGTAACAACATCTACTGTTTTATCTTCAAATACTACAATTGGTACTACGAATTTAGCTGCTGGAGATGTTGTAATCTCTGCAAATCAAGGTGTTAAACAAGTGCATTCTGGATTAGAATTAGATTTTGTATTAAAACCAATCCAAAAATTAGATGTGAAAGGATTTGCGTCTCTTGGAAATTGGGAGTATAGCGGAAGTGCTGTTAGAAGAAGATTTGATGAAAATTTAAATATTTTAGACGAAACACTAACCGATAATGATGGAGGAAAAGTAGGTGATGCTGCTCAAACAACATGGGGATTAGGAGCTAAATACGAAATTTTTGAGCGTTTTACAATTGATGCTGATTGGAGAAACTATGATAAATTATATGCAAATGTAGTTGCAAAAAATAATTTACAAATGCCATCATACGATCTTGTTGATATGGGTATATCATACAAAATGTTAGTTGGAAAAGACAAACAAAACTCAGTTAATTTCAGATTCAATGTAAACAATTTATTCGACGAAGTTTACCTTTCTGAGTTAACTACAAATATTAAAACAACAGATAATATAAGTTCTTCAAACCCAGCGTTAGGAACGTATCAATCTAATAATAAAGTTTATAAAGGCATTGCTGATGGCAATTCTGGATTCTTTGGTTTAGGTAGAACATGGAACTTTACATTACGTTATAACTTCTAAGATAAATTAAAGTTAATTACTGAAAACCTCTTATTCATTTTTTTGGGTAAGAGGTTTTTTAATTTCCTATATTTGTAATTCACTTTAAAAAAATTAGGTATGTACGAAACTATTCAATCTGTTCACTCTATTTTAGCGTATGCCGCTTTAGGCTTATTGTTATTGGCTTCATTTAATGCCATTTTTGGATTAACTTCTAAAAAATTATTTACTGATAAAGACTTACGTTTGTCTTTATTTACCTTAATCATCTGCCACATTCAATTGTTAGTAGGTTTGATTTTATATTTTGTTTCTCCACTTGGCGCTGGACAATTAGGAAACATGAAAGACGCTGCAATGCGTTTAACTTCGTTAGAGCATCCTTTAACCAATATTATCGCCTTAGCTTTAATAACAATTGGTTGGTCTACACACAAAAAAGAAGAAAGTAACAACGGAAAATTCAAAAAAATTGCCGTTTTCTATACACTTGGTTTAGTATTAATCTTAATTAGACTTCCTTGGGCTAATTGGTTTAACTAGTCTTTTGGTACAATCTTTGGTAATAAGTCAACAAAATCAATAAATTATGAAGAAAAACATCTTAATAATAGCATTTGTATTACTTATTGCTGCATTAGTAAGCTTTTCTAATGAAACTAAATCAGGTTTCGTTAGAAAAGCTTCTTTATATGATACCGTTAAGAAAAAAGATTCCCTTCAACTTTTAGATTCGATAAAAAAATCAGACTCCATTCGAGTGGCCGATTCTTTAGCCAATTTAAAAACTAAATTATACAAGAAAAACGTTGAAGCTTCGCATTATTCTGATAAATTAAACGGAAGAAGAACCGCAAGCGGACAAGTTTTTAGCAACAAAAAATACACCGCTGCTCACCGAACGTTAAAATTTGGAACGAAAGTAAAAGTCACCAATTTAGTGAATAACAAAAGCGTTATCGTAACTATTAACGATAGAGGACCGCATACGCGAGGAAGGGAAATCGATTTGGCAAAACGTCCCTTTTTAGATATTTCGCACAACAACGGACGCTCACTTTTACGTGTGAGTTTAGAAATCGTAGAGTAAATTTATTTCCAAGATTTAAAAGGATTATTACTTAAGTAAGCATTGTAATAACGCTCGTCAGAAGTCACTTCTTCTCCTAACCATTTGGGTTTTGAAAAAGATTCATTTTCCGATTGTAGTTCAATTTCGGCAACAATTAAACCTTCGTTTTCACCTGCAAAAATATCAACTTCATAGGTGTGATTTCCAATGGGAACTTCGTAGCGAATTTTGTCAATAACTCCTTTTTCGCAAAGTAGCAATAAAGCTTCAGCTTCAGAAATGGCAATTTCTTTTTCCCACTCAAATCGGCTCATGCCCGATTCGTTTCCTTTGCCTTTTATGGTTAAGAAACCTTTGTCACCTTTGATTCTAACTCTAACGGTTCGTTCTGGATTCGAACTCAAATACCCTTGCACAATTCTAAACTGAGTTGTGCTTTCCGAGATAAAATCGGTAGACGTGACTAAAAATTTGCGCTCTATTTCTGTCAAAATTTAATATTTATTTAGGCATCTAAATTACTAAAAAATATTTTCTCTTTGTATCTTTACGATTCTATGACCAAAATTATGAATTTATTTATCAGCAAAAATCAGATTCCGCCCGACGAAATTCTTAAAAAATACTTTAACGAATTGCAATTATGGCGCAACGAAGAAAACGAAATTGATATTTTAGTTCAATTGGTTAACGCTATTCGTCCAAGAAATCCAAAAAAACCAGAACAAATAAGTCTTTTTCCTATTATCGAGTTTTTTACAAATAACAATGAGGAACGAATCAACTTTGTAGCGTATTTGCAAACGGTTTTACAGAGCAAAAATTTCGACGCCATTTTAACTGATGCCGGAATTCTTCAGGATACGGATTTCTTTTACGAAGTTAAAAAGCGTTTTTTTGCTAAAATTCTACCCTATCAAGCGCCAAAAGATACCTTACAATATGTTTTAAATCAGGTTTTTTATGTGGATTCTGATCCAGTTTGGATTAATAAAATTCCAAAATCTGAGTTAGAAATTCTTTTTGAATTGTTTCAATTTGAAACGATTTACGAATCGGTTGCAGTTAATTCTCCTTTGTATGAAGTGATGCAAGCCATTAATTTGCTTTCGCAAAGAACCAGCGGAAAAGCCTTGGAATCTGACGTAATGAAAATGGTGCCTGAATATGCCGGTTTGGAAAGTCCGTTTGCTGCTTTTGAAAAAGAATTGTATGCTATCGAAAATACCATTCGCAACAAAGAATCAGAATTTTATACGACTTCATCTGATATTAATTACAAGCAGTTGCTGGTGTTGTATAAACAATGTAACGAATTTGTTGAGAAAGCTTTTCAAAACTCTTCTAAATACGGAATTTCTTTACGCGTGAATCAAAATTTATTGCGCATCAAACAACAGTTGTATCGCGTTGGCGTTTTGATACCGCTTTTGGTAATCGATAAACCCGAAGACAAAAAAGCAAAATCAATTGAATTAGCTATAAAACTCATTAAATACAATTGTTTAAAAACCAACGTTAGAAAGTTATTTAACGAAAGTACGCAATTGTTATCGTATGAAATCACGCAACATACCGCAAAAACAGGCGAACACTATATAACTGAATCCAAAACGGAGTATTTTAAAATGTTATATGCCGCGTTGGGTGGCGGATTGATTGTAGGTTTTTTATGTATCATTAAAATCATGCTTTCGAAAGCGGATAGCAGTTATTTTGGTCAGGCATTTTTGTATAGCATGAATTACTCGTTTGGCTTTATTACGATTTACGTTTTAGGATTTACTTTAGCAACAAAACAACCCGCAATGACTGCCGCTGCTTTAATCAATGCTCTTGAAGACGGTTTAAAAAAGCAAGCCAACGGAGATGGAGAAAAACACAAAAGTTTCGCTATTTTATTCGCCCGATTGTTCCGTTCACAGTTTATTGCCTTTGTTGGGAATGTCGTGATGGCTTTCCCAGTAGCGTTTTTAGGAATTTGGCTAATCGATTTAGCATTTGATTACAATATTGCCGAAACCAAATGGGAAAAATTAATCACCGATTTAAGTCCTGTGCATTCTATGGCGATTTTTCATGCCGCTATTGCTGGTTTCTTCTTGTTCTTGTCGGGAATTATCTCGGGAAGTATTGCGAATCGTGATAAGCATTTTGATGTCTATTACCGAATTAAAGAACATCCGTTATTAAAATTGAATTTCGGAAAAGCGAAAGCCAGAAAAATCTCAAAATGGTACGAACGCTATTGGGCAGGAATCATTTCCAACTTTTGGTTCGGAGTTTTCTTAGGAAGTACGGCTTCGGTTGGACTATTTTTAGGACTGAATTTAGACATCCGACATATTACGTTTGCTAGCGGAAACTTAGCTTTAGCTATTTACGGTGCCGATTATATGGTTGATAATGCGATGTTGTTTTGGGGTATTTTAGGTGTCGGAATTATTGGTTTTGTGAACTTTTTAGTAAGTTTTGGTTTGTCGCTTGGATTGGCGTTTCGTTCGCGCAATATTCCGTTGGCGGAGTTACGCCCGATTATCACTTCTATAAAACAACATTTCTTTAGAAAACCGATGAGTTTCTTTTTTCCTACCGAATAAGTTATGAGCGAACACTACCGAAAAATAATTCACGTAGACATGGATGCGTTTTATGCATCGGTAGAGCAAATGGATAATCCTGAGCTGAAAGGGAAACCTTTGGCAGTTGGTGGAAGCGAAGTTCGCGGTGTAGTTTCAGCAGCAAGTTACGAAGCTAGAAAATTTGGAGTTCGAAGTGCGATTAGCGGCATTCAAGCGAAGAAATTATGTCCCGATTTAATTTTTGTACGACCAAGATTTGACCGTTACAAAGAAATTTCGAAGAAAATCAGAAAGATATTCCACGATTACACCGATTTAGTCGAACCGTTATCGCTCGATGAAGCCTATTTAGACGTTACCGAAAACAAAAAAGGCAATCCTAGTGCCACATTAATTGCTCAAGAAATCAGAAAGCGCATTTTTGAAGAAGTGGGATTAACCGCTTCGGCAGGAATTTCCGTAAATAAATTCGTAGCCAAAATTGCTTCCGATTACAACAAACCTAACGGACAAAAAACGGTAAATCCAGATGAGGTAGAAGCGTTTTTAGAAAAATTAGACATTAAGAAATTCTATGGTGTTGGAAAAGTTACAGCTGAAAAAATGTATCAACTAGGTATTTTTACAGGTTACGATTTAAAACAAAAACCTTTAGAATATCTAGAGAAACATTTCGGGAACAGCGGTTTTCATTATTATCAAATTTGTCGTGGCATTCACAACAGCGCTGTTAAACCAAATCGTAAGATAAAATCCGTTGGTGCGGAACGTACTTTTGGAGAAAATTTATCTTCCGAAATCTTTATGGAAGAACGTTTGCAAAGCATAGCCAAAGAATTAGAAAAACGCCTCCAAAAAAGCAAAATCTCAGGAAAAACCATCACCCTAAAAATAAAATACTCCGATTTCACCTTACAAACCCGAAGCAAAACCTTACCGTATTTTGTAAACGACAAAAACATCATTTTAGACGTTGCCAAAGATTTACTTTACCAAGAGCGCCTAAGAAACTCCGTAAGATTATTAGGAATTTCCATCCACAACCTAAACAACGAAGAAAAAACCAAAACCGATTTGCCTCAAAAAAGTGTTTCAGTACAATTGAAGTTTGAGTTTTAGTTACTTAAACAAGCGTTAAAGTTTTCTTTTCTAACATGTTGCTTCATTTTTCTTTTTAGTTTTAACACAAATTACAAGGGTATGGAGTTTAAAGTTTACGATGCAGCGTTTGCAAAACAGTATGAAAATGGCGCTATAAAAGCAATGCCATTAGTGTCTTGGGATATTTATTCTCAGTTTTTATTGCAAACCAATGTGTTGCTTCATGATGTGAATTCGTTACATCAAATAGCTAACAAAAATCAATGGAAATCGGTTTGGAATTATAAAGAAAGTTTGCAAGATGAAACCGTTATTGTGGTTACCGATGCGCAATTAAAAATTGTTTTCGCTAGCAAAAACATCAAAAAAATGAACGGTTACGAAGCACAAGAGGTCATTGGAAACTCACCAAAAATGTTTCAAGGTCCAAAAACAGATTCCAATATCAGTTTCGAAATCAGACAGGCCATTTTAAACAAAGTGCCGTTTGAAAAAAACGTAATCAACTATTGCAAAGATGGCTCGTTATACAAATGCCACATCAAAGGATTTCCTGTTTTTAACGATAAAGGAGAAGTAACTAATTTTATCGCATTTGAAAAAATAGCGGCTTAAAGTTAGTTAAATATAAAATCAACTACTTCTGTCAAGCTGAACTCGTTTCAGTTTCTAATTCACTAATTTTATTTTGAGATTCTGAGATGAGCTCAGAATGAACTGTGTTTTTTTCCAAATTTATTTTAGTTAATTTTCACTGAATAATATTCTTTTTTTGTTGCAATCGCAAAAGCTTGTTTTAATAGTTTGTTTACAACTGCAATTAAGGCAAGCTTTTTC
>JACCDZ011886659.1_pt1 | contig 29720 bp, 25 predicted proteins | sample 7449551 | NCBI WGS metagenome assembly JACCDZ01 (sample SAMN15323452, study PRJNA562643) | freshwater metagenome | isolation source: river surface water | place: USA:Blue River Watershed | collected 2017-08-18 | reverse complement strand
TACCAATCAGGCAGTCATCAACTTTCATATCAATACCATAAATTTGTAACTTAGTATTAGTTTTTACAATTCGCTTGGTTAACTTCAATAATAAAACCGATAACTCTTGAATATCACCACGATCAATCGGCGTAATAAACTGGTTATTTAATTCAATCATCACCTTTTTTTCAATTTCCAAGGCTTTTTGCTTCTGTTGACGAAGTTCACTTGATAATTGAACCTCTGTTGCTTTATCTTTAGCACTAATAATACTTGCGAAAATATTTGCAGTTTGATGAACGTTCTCAGCTCCAGCTACAAACAAATTAAAAAACACCTCACCTTTAGATGGGATAATTGCACGAATCAGTTTCCTTAACATATAGTTTCCTTAAGATTAATCAATTTTTATAGCTCCCCGTATTATATGTAATAATAGAAATAAATTAAAAGTAAATACAAGCATTGACTTATTTTTAGAAAATTAAATATAAAACAGAATATTAGTCAACACAATCTAAGCCAAATCTTGTATCACAATGTGGACTTATAAAAATAATACTTATATCTGATGATACTAAATTAATTATTTGAGTGTAACTTCGATATAATTTAGTTATTATCACTAAAATAGGTAAAACCACTAAGCTAATTGAAACATATTTGCATAAAATTTAAACTCTGGAACAAAATATGGCATCTAGACTCTCTACCGCTGAATATGATCATTACATTCAATCCAATGTAATCACTAATTTTCAACCACTAATCGAACATGAGCTATATTGAATGTTAGGGATATGATGTTTAAATAAAATTCATTGTTAAAATATTTATTCATGATAGATTCTAATTAATACATCGAAATCTTATTATTTTAATTAGATTATTCAAATATATCAGCATAGAAGTAGAATCACAATTAATATTATTATGCTGTTATTATTTATATCAATAAATAGTTATAATAATGTCATATTAAAATAAAGACATCAAAGGAAGTTATGTGAGTTTTGAATTAGATCCAAAGGTACGAGTGAATGTGCCTCAATTCCTGAATGAAATAATCAATGGCGATGTAGAAACTTTTAATCTACCAAAAAACCGCTTGTGTAATGAAATATTTAGATATTATGGCGATAAAAAAATTAAATTAGATAGTGAAATTAGCTTAGAAAATTTCAAAGTACTTCAATTCACATTAAATCAGGATAATCTTGATTACTTTGCTGCAATTTGCGATTCAATTAAGATTGATACAAAAGCTGAATACTTCCGAAAACTTCTATATGTCTATTGCAATCAACCGCGGTTTATGCGTGAACAGGTTATATACTATAGTTCATGCCTTCTTATCAAAGAAGCGATCCATTTTAAACTAAAACTTAAAATTCGTTACAAAGATGAATATCGAATTATAGAACCATATGCATTAGTTAAATCAGATGGTGAAACCCGTAACTATGTATTGTGTTATTGTAATAAGCGTCAAGAATATGCTAATTATCGTTTGGCACACATTAAGGCAGTATCTATTTTACGAGATCAGCCATATAAATATTATGATGAAGTATACGTTAATGGTTTAAAAGCTAATTTTGATGCATTTATGTCGTTTGGTAAACATATCAAAGTACGTTTAACATCTGATGGTATCAAAATGTATCAGAAAAATATTACCCATCGCCCGAAACAAATTAGCCAAAAGAATGATATTTATACATTTGAATGCTCACTACTCAAAGCACAACTATATTTCCCACAATTTATGGATAATGCCGAGATATTAGAACCAGCAGAATTAAGAAACTGGTTTAGTGATAAGTTTAACAAAGTTGCTAAATTATACCGATAGATTAATACGGAATTAGAATTAAAAAAATACTATGGTTTGTGTGGTACTAATAACTCATAAGCTTGGCAGTTAAAAATCTTGGCAAGATTTTCTAATAGATCAAGACTAATACCACGCTTACCTGTTTCTAATAAAGAAATTGTATTACGGTGAACATCTAGCATCTCACTCAGTGATTCTTGACTAACCCCAAGTATCATACGACGCGCGCGAATATTTGATGCAAGGATGTAGTTTAGCGAATTAGTTTTCATAGAGGTATTTTATGTGACTATGTCGTATAACTCTATACACCTTGAGTGTGCAAATGGTATAATCAAACAATTATTTGTAGATTGTAAGAAACGAGCAATCGTTAGTTAGTGGATTCTTAATATAGGAATAATATCATGGATGTAGCATATCTTTATCATCAGTTATTAGATGAAGAATCTTTGCTAAAAAAATCAGCTGAGTTAAATGCGAAAATACCACAGAAAACAATAAATTTTGTGGATAATAGCTTTGATGCAAAAGGTCAACATAGTAGCATTGAACTTGCATTACTTAGTGTAAAGAAGAATCAAAATCTGATCGTAAATTATTTAGACGATATTTGCCTGTCAATTAACTACCTTACAACGTTATTGCAACAACTTGAATTAAAAGGTGCTGGACTAATTTGTCTTGAAGATAGACTTGATTTTAGAGCACCGATTAGTAACCTAACTATGCGAGCATTAACAACACTACAAGTAGGTAGATTGTATAATACTAGGCTAGAATCTTTATGTGCACATGAAACTCTAAAGTAATTTATTTGTCTTGTGTTTATAGCTTATTTTTAATTTTTTATAAGGAACCTATTATGTTTTTAACCAAATTAAATGAACAAGAGAAAGAAGCTTTCTTGATGTTAGCTCATCATGTTGCACATAGTGACGATGAGTTTAATGATAGAGAGCAGCAAATAATCTTGAGTTATAAATTGGAAATGTCGATAATTGGTAGTAAACAATATAGTCATAATGACTTTAACCTTCAAGAAATTTTGACTGTATTTAAATCAGAAGAATCAAAACGTATTGTATTATTGGAGTTGTTGGCTCTCGTTTATTGTGATGATGTATTTCATGATGAAGAAAAAAGAATTATGTCAGTTGTTAAAGAAGTATTTAATTGCCCTGATAGTTACTACAATATTTGCTCAAATTGGGCAAAATCAATTGTTGCCTTGAATCAACAAGGTTTTGAATTAATTTCTTTGTAGGATAAAATTATGCCATTACCATTTATCATAGGCGCTGCGGTTGTAGCTGCTGGCTGGGGCGCTAAAAAAAGTATCGATGCTAAAAATGACTTTGCTAAAGCTACTGAATATCAAGATAGAGCAAAACGAGTTTTTGAAGAAGCGAGTAATAAACTTGATAATTCTAGAAAAGAAACAAATCAAGCATTTGAAAATCTGGGACGTACAAAATTAAAAGTCAGTCCAACTTTGAAAGAATGGGTTGATTTATTTAAGCAAATAAAACATATTGAAGTACAAGATATTGGTATTAAAGACTTTAACATTTCAATGGAAAAGGATATTTTAGAGCTTAAGGACATTACTATTAAACTGGAGGAGATTGCGGGAGCAGGCGCAGCCTCATTAACTTCTGGCGCATTGGCTGGTTTAGGTGCTTATGGTGGTGCTATGACTTTTGGAGCTGCATCTACAGGTACTGCTATTGGTTCTTTATCTGGAGTAGCTGCAACCAATGCTACGTTAGCATGGTTTGGTGGAGGTTCTCTTGCTGCAGGTGGTGCTGGTATGGCTGGTGGTGCTGCGGTATTAGGTGGAGTTGTTGCTGGACCTGTAATTTTAGTAGCAGGAATGATTGCAGCTTCTAAAGCTGAAAAAGCAAGAGCAGATGCTTATTCTAATCTAAAAGATGCAGAGTTAAAAGCTGAAGAAATTAATGTTGCTCGATTAATGGTTGACGATATGAAAGTTTTTGCTTCTTCTGTTAGCTCTTCTTTAGTTAAGTTGGAAAGCGCTTTGTTATCAATCACAAATATGCTTTATCTTATTGTCAGACTTTCACGAGATTATAGAACATACCCACCATATAGCCAATCTGTAGTTTATCAGTCGGCAATTATTGCTAAGGCTTTAAAAGATATTTTCTCATTATCAATTTTAACTAAAGAGGGTTCACTAAATCGAGCAGACAATAATAAGCTTTCAAATTTACTTGAAAAATGCTCTAACGATATAGCGTCTGTGACATCAAAATTTAACATTATTTAATTTAGAGAAACATTGCCATTATTGATTAATGGCAATGTTTCTAATTTGAGGTATTGAGATGAGTTTAGCAACAGATAATACTTTTTTAAATGATTTAATTAGTGAAGTTGGTAACCAAACATTGCAGCGGTTTGGATTAAATATTTTTAACCTAAATACTTATAATGCCTACAGTGCATCAGCGCAAGCAAATATGAATGTATCAGAAACTTATAATAAACATAAGAAAAATGATAAATTTTATGGTACTGCATTTGAAGAGTTACAGGCAGGACATCACAATGTACAAGATAGTTTAAAAAATAAGTCACGAGAGACAGTTACTACAGATAGAATTAGTGATGATGACTCAAAAAATAAATTTTCTACGAGGGAACCTTTTAAAAAAAATGATCCAGTCACAGATAGGGTCACAATTGATAGCAATGGAAATATTATCGCTACATACCAAGATAAAGTAGTATTGAATACTAAAGATCTAATGCAAGACAGATACCTTGATAATGATTATATTACAGTTCCTAGTGATGACTATGAAAGACGTAAAAATGAATTTCAAGAAATGGCGCAAAATGCCAAAGATGAAGCAACTAGGGAAAAAGCTAAACAATTCTTAGCTAAGTTACAAAAAGGAAACTTTACTAGAGAAGAAGCTATGAATCCTCGATTTACCGCAGTTAAGCAACAAGCTGAACAGGCTGTTAATCATATAGGACAAACAGCCTTTTCTGATGGTATTAATATGGCATTATCAACACTAGCAAGTGGTTTTATTTTTGAAGCAAAGTTATATTATAGTGGTAAAAGTAGTGAAACACTATTGGAGCATTTATCAAGATTACTAAAAAAAACCTTAGATCAATTTAAAGATGGAATGCAGCGCGGCGGTAGTTTTGCCGGCATTGATATAATAATCAGTACGGTTTCTTCAATTTTTAAAGGTGTTTTTTCTAGTATAAAAAATATTTGGGATGCGCTACGTAATTCATTCAAAAGTATCTACAATGGTATCTACGACTATGTTACAGGTAAAATCAAAACCAAAGCAGAACTATTTAGTGTAATTTTTAAAAGTTTATCTTCAGCAATTGCGGTATTTGGTATTGCACTCTTTGAGACAAAACTAAAGTTATATGTAGGTGATATATTAGCGACTGCGATTAGCATAATAATTGGTTCTTTTGTAGTTGTTTCTATCCCCAAAATTATTGATTGGTTTATGGGTAAATTTCAAGCAACTAAATTAGCTAAAATGAGAGCAGATGAAATAGCTAAACTTTGTGATGAAGAGTTACCAAAAATCATTACACAAAGAGAACATCTTGAAAGTGAGATGAATATTTATTATAACAATCATTATGCAAGATTAAATACTGCGTTTAGTAACCTAAATATTGCAATAGAAAGCAATAATTCAGAATTAACACTATCATCATTAAAGAGTATTACACAAGAATATGGTGTAAAATCAGATTTAATGTCTTTTGATGAATTTGATGACTTAATGTTATCAGATAAACCATTAAGATTCTAAGCGGTTATATCTATGGATTATCCATGTACAAAATGCGGGGCTTGTTGTAGGTTAATCTATACAAGCCCTATGTTTGATAAAGACATGCAAAATGAAGATGGCTCATGCAAGTATTTGATAAATAATCAATGTAGTATTTATGAAAGTAGACCAGAATATTGTAAAGTATTTGAAATGTATGATAAGTATTATCGAACTGATTATAGTATAGAAGAGTTTTATAATCTTAATATTAAAATTTGTAATGAATTGCAAGAAATAATGCAGATTGATACTAAATTTAGAATAGTACCAATTAAAACGTAAAAGGTTAATAAAATGCAGGATATAATCTACATGTACAATGTTTATGATAAATTAGTTGATAATAATAAAAATTTAGAAAGTAGGTATAAAATCATGAATGACTATAATTTTAAGCCAATTTATAAATTGATGTGTGCTTTAGGAGTTCCGCAAGAAAAACAGGCAGATTTCTTTGAAAAATATCACGTACCTGATTTAATCGGTGAAGATTGTGAAGTTTTATTTGTTTTAGAATCCCCTCATACAGATGAGATTACACATAAGCACACTTTAGCTGGAAAATCTGGAAAAAATCTAAGTAAAGCATTAATTAAAGCAGATGGAGATATAAATAAGTTTATTACTGATGGTTTAAATGATGACATACCATTTGGGTGTTGGTTAAAGGAACATATTAATAATACAGATTTAGGTAAAAAAATTGGCATTATGAATGTTTGTAATTTTCCAATGCAAAGTAAAGCATATTCTTGTAAAGAGCAAAATATCAGTGAATTAGAAGATCTGAATGCATTGAAGAAAGACTTGCAAAAGAGTGAACAACAACTTTATTGCAATACAAATAATTATAAATGCTTTGACTTAATAATGTTTAGTTTTAAGAATAGATTGACTAAATTAATAAATAATACAGCTAATAGGACTATTAGTATAGTATGTTGTGGACATATTGCAAATAATTTCACTAACTTTATTCAAAATAATAAAATGGTAAAAGATCCACTTCAACTTAAATCGCCTACTGTAATTAAGCATCCAGTCAACAAATTGGATCAAACAGATTTAAACAACATTACTGAGACTTTTAAAGCAGTAATAAAATGAAAAAATTCCTCCTTTTTTGCTATTTTTGCCAAATTATCATTTGCCTTGACGGTAGTGCCAATTACTGAAACAGTATGTCCTTCGCTGGTATTTACTAATACCGATAGTGCAGATACACAAGAAGAGCTAAATAAAAAACTGCAAAAAGATATAAATGCACTGCCAAATGCAACTCGCTTAGTTTCTATCAATTATACCAATACGACAACGCTTATTCGAGATAAAGATAAAGCCTGTAAAACAGCTACTGCATGGGTAGAAGTTAGTAAGTAATTACGGTTATTATTTTTCATTTTGTATTGTATATTATACATTAATGCTATAATATGGGTAATATGTTTAATATATAATACAAATATGGGTATATTATGAATCTCAGCGAATTGGGTAATATCATTTCAAACGCACGTAAAAAGCTGAATCTTTCACAGTCAGAGTTAGCTAAAAGAGCTGGTATTGGTCGCGTAACACTGTCGCTTATTGAAAACGGTTCTATTAATGAAATTGGCATAACTAAAATTATGCGGTTATGTGAATTTCTCAGTCTTGAGCTGGTAGTTCAAGAAAAAACTGCCCGTCCTACATTACAGCAATTATTAGCACAAAAGAATAGCCATGATTAAAGTTTTTACTTCTTCTAATCCAGTGGGTGAGCTTTTTCAATCAACATTTACCCAAAGTAAATTTATATTTCAGTATGATGATAATACTGCACATAGCCAAGCAGTTTCTTTAACCATGCCTGTTATAAATGAGCAATATGAGTTTTGGCATGGTCTACATCCTATTTTTGAAATGAATCTTCCTGAGGGGGTATTATTAGATAGGCTAAAGAATCTTTATCGCAAACAAATCAAAAATTTCTCTGATCTAGATTTACTTAAAATAGTTGGTAAAAACCAAATAGGCAGGATTACATTTGATAGTAACGTAAAGCATAAATCTATTGTAAACGATATAGGATTAGATTTAGCTGCATTTAGAACTTACGCAGGAACAGAGGAATTATTAGAATCATTACTAGCTAAATATGGTTCAAATTCAGGTATTGCTGGTGTTCAACCCAAGATTATGGTTCTTGATACTAGTGATAATAGCAATCCAAAGCTAAGTGAACTAGACCGTCTAACTTATAAGGACACCACACATATTATAAAGTCTTGGAGTGAAAACAGTTATCCAGAGCTAGCAACCAATGAATATTTTTGTATGTTAGTAGCTAAAAATGCAGGATTAAATACACCAGAAATCGAGTTAACTAATAATGGTAAATTTTTAATAATAAAACGTTTTGATTTGATTGATGGTGTTTACTATGGCTTTGAAGATTTCTGTGTTTTACAAGCTAAACGCACTCAAGAAAAATATGATGGCAGTTATGAGCAAATCGCTAAAACTATCAAAGATAATCTAGTAGCTGATAGCTCAGTTAATTTGAAGTCTGCACTTTATGATTTTTTTAAATCACTAGTTATAACCGTATTATTGCGTAATGGTGATGCTCACCTAAAGAACTATGGCTTAATTTATAAGGATGCTGCTAGTATAATTGATCTAGCGCCCATTTATGATATAGTTACAACTACAGTTTATTTACCTAATGATATTATGGCATTAACTCTCAATGGTACTAAGCGGTGGCCAAATAAAAAGAATTTATTACGCTTTGGCATAAATTCATGTTTATTATCTAAATCTACAGCACTACAGGCTTGTGATGAAGTTATTGCAGCCATAGATCAAACGATGATACTATTATCCGCAGAAGTAAGCCATAATATTAAATTTAGCCCTACTGGTACAAAGATGCTTGAAGTGTGGTTAAATTCGTTAAATCTGTTTAAAAATTCTTAACGCTAATTCTATTAATATAACTCAACTATATCCTCTATCCATAAATTATTCAATTAAATCAGTCAATATTTACAGCATAAAATATTTTATTTGTGCTGTTATTGTCTTTACCATTCCTTTGTTAGAATCATTACCTGAACTAAAAAGAAATAGAATCAATTTGCAAATAAAATATTAATGAGTCTATGATCGCTGAAAATTAATTTAGTTTACGCTATCCAAACTTTATGGCACGTATTATGCATCAAAGGTTAACAAGCTAAACCATGAGGATATCATTAAGCGCTTTTAGACAGCTATGATATCCTTAAATAAGCCTATTAGCATTAATTAGCGTTCGCTTATAAAAAACTGAATAATGCACCAAATCAAAGGAATAAGATTATGAAATTTAATTTAAGAAAAGCCGCTGCAATCCAGCAAGAAATATTACAAACTATTAAAACCCTATCCGATTTTGAAAACAAGATTGAATTCACTGAATTTGACCAGAACATAGAAGATACATTTAATACTAAACATAACGATTACCTGGTTAACTTACAGCTAATTGACAATCTTTATCGGGTATACTATGCTATTCGTAATGAAGTAGCTATGTTAAATCAGCAAACAGGAATTAGTAAGCTGCTAAACGAAATTGAGTTAGCTAAAAAACTAATGGTGACTTATACTAAAGCCAAAGAGAATGAACCAGTAATGGATATTAATACAATTAATTTGCGCTTAGATAAAATCCGTAAAGCTGAGCAAAAAGATTATTACTATAATCGTTCAGTAGATACAACATGCGTTCTTTCAAGCGATATCAAGGCTGCTGAGCAGCAGATAACTAAACTAAAACAAGGTATCCGCGATTTAAGCGATAACTTACTCGAACTTAACGTGCAAACCAAGATGACTCTTGATGCACAACAATATCAGATATTAGTCCAAGCTGGTATCTGTAACTAATTGCTGTAACAAGCAATTTCAAGGAAAAACAAAAGGTATCTCAATGGCTGTAATAGAAAATTACTAATAGGTATTTACGAACAATGCATTTTGCTCAAGTGACCTTGCTACTAGTGACGCATATTGTTTATTGTTGATTGTAGTCGCTACTATTTTTCGGGTATTTTCGACAGTACCCCGTAAGATTAATAGTTAGTGATTTGTAAATTGCCAGTTGTTATTTGCTTTATTATGGTTTCAACGAATACTTTTTGTTTTCTACCCTTGATTTATTTTTATAATAAATTTTTATTGTGCTGAAAATCCAATATATCTTCCGCAGCACATAGTATCTCTATAGCCAGAGATATTTATTGCGTAACATAGCACTGATATAGATAAATCTGTAAACGGCTAGCCCACAGAGTTTTTAATAATTATGTAATCCTCAATTCTAAATAATAGAACTCAATTTAACCATTATTTTTAATAAATCATAAATAACTACAGTCATAAATTACGTTTTGATATTCTAAATTTGTGCTGTTTTTATTATCTCGCATATTAACGTAAAATCTACTCCTGTAATAAAAAATTAACACATCAAGTATAAAAACACAAAAATAAAACAAAGAATGGAAAATATTATGCCTTATTTACAAAATGAACTAAATAAAATCAGATTCTCTCAATTATTAAGAATTGCTAGTTTCATAGACCACAAAATTATCCAATCGTGTGCGACAGACACTGAATTTCAATACTGGGATGATGATATATATGCTGAATGTTACTTTGACTTCTGTAGTGGCGAATGCTGTAGACAAAAAAAGAATCAAGAACTATACGTCGTTAGCCGAGCTAAATTCCGTAAAGCAAAAGCTAAATGGTTAACCATATGCTATAACTATCCAATCTTTAGAAGATTCACATTGGCACAAATATTATCATTATCTGAATTATATAAAACTATTACAGGGTATTCTTCTTATTATCAATATAAGTCTCGATTTATCGATAAAATGGTATTTACGACGGAATCTATTAATGAAATTAAGCGGATGATGGATTTTAATGATGAAAAATTTAATGATGAAGGATATTTAATCAAAGGTATGCGTGAAGTAAGTACATTTGTTGCTCCACACGAATACATCAATGATTCGATTGCAGCACAGATATATATGGCTGCTTTAAAAGATAAACCCACACGAGTACAAACTCTAGCAGAAGCTCGTCAAAAATATGCCGAATATCGCGAAACCTATCACCCAAATCAAAGGATATTTTTTGCAACTAATTAATAATGACTTTAGTGATTTTGAATAATTCTATCAGTAAATCCTCGTGATTCAAGTACAGGTTTCTCGGGGCTTAGGATTTCTATTAAATAATGCTTTTATTAATCCCAGAAAATACTTTTCTTATACAAAATATTGCTATGTAATACCAAATAAATCATGCATATATGAATTGTTAAATATATACCCTCCCTCCAGCTTATTTTTCAACCAGCTTTTTTATTTATGCTGACGATTAATAATAAAATAAGCAAGATTCCTAAAAATAGAATTAATTCTAAGTAATTCACATAAAATATTAAGCCCTATCAGTCATGGATTACAGCATTAATCGATAAATTCCTGCTGTATTAGTTAATTATCTGAAACATATACAATATTTACTTTATTATTTATAATATTACAGGATATATTGTTTATGTTTAAAAATAGGTTTTTACCATGTTTATTTATTCTTATTGCTAGCCTCTTGGTTGGATGCAGCGGTGGCGGTGCAGATAACAAAGTTCATGATACAGCAGCAGCACCAGCATTATCACTATTAATTACGGTACCCATTGAATACCCAGAAGGCACAGCTACAGATATACCAGTAATAGTAACTAATACCGGCAATCAAACAGCTAAAAATATTACTTACCAAATCAGGGGGCAACAGCCAGTAAGTAAGCAATCAACCAATAATAGCAGTAGTGTACAAATTGACTCAGTAATGGCTAAAAAATGCGCGAATATTGAGGTTGGTTCGTCATGTCAAATCAATGTTCATGTACCTGCTGATATACCTGCTGATAGCTTAGTCTTCAGTGCAAGTAATGGAAGTTCACCAAACAATATTAAAACTGCAATTATCGCTATTACTGGTTTACCAGTTAATAATTTACCTGGGACAGATGGTTTGGTATTTTATGCACCAGCAGAAATTCCAGACAATGCAACAATTGCCATTATCACTATGGTAGTAGCTTCTCCAAATGTTGGTGATTTTAATAATATTGTCCTATTAGATGCCAGTGGCAATAGATTAAATTATCAGGTATTGACGGGTAATAATGGTATAGGTATGTCAAATCTTAGACAGGGTTCAGTGGTAACAATCGCAGTACAAATCCCCAACAATGCTAAGCAGTTAGTAATATATCCACAGCTTCTGCAAAATAATTCACCGCAGCCAACTCCGACTCCTGGACCAAGCCCGACTCCAATAAATCCAATTGTTATTGATGTTGTAAAAACAGCGATAATAAATGTTACGCCAGATTATATTTATTTCAACGAGTCAAATACTTCACAAACTATCACCATCTCAAACTCTGGTGAATATGTGGCAACTGGCTTATCAATAGAGTTAGCTGGAGTAACACCACAACCATTTGCCATTAATCAAGCACAAAGCACCTGTGGTAATCAATTAGAATCGGGGAATTCATGTAATTATGTAATTACTTTTAGTAGTAATTTACATACAGCAGGAACATCGGTAATAACGCTAAATTATTTTGATGGTAAAGAACAAAAAAGTAATACTTCTACTTTTGATTACAAAGGTCAAAATGTTGTTGCTGGTCTATCGGTTGATTCAGTAAATAACCCAAATTCTAATTTTACAACAACTACCGCTCACTCAGAAGCATCTAGTGTTGTTCGGCTCACCAATACTGGTCAAACCAATATTACTATTGGACAAGTATCACTTCCAAGTAATTTTAGTTTTAGTCCAGATTCAAGTAATGGTTGTAGTGTTGGAGTAGTTCTTGCTCAACAACAATTTTGTTATGGCGTAATCAGATATAGCAACAATAATGTAACTCAGCTTACAACTGGAGAGGTAGCGGTAAATTATTCATACTTAGATATTGCTGGTGTAACTACTTTATCAAATCAAAGTATGGTTGGTTTAACGTGGTCAACAGTTCAGTCACAAGCAACATTAGCAATTGCAAATAATAATTATAACATTGGTAGTATTTTAAACAATAATACTGCATCATTAACACAAACTATAAGCGTAGTCAACATTGGTGAAGCATCTACTGTTGGTAATATAACTGCACAATTAAATAACAATACGCACAACTTATTTCAGATATCAGCAAATAACTGTCAGAATGGCTTACTAGCTGGTGAAAGTTGTAATATAGTCGTAGCATATGGGCCAGCTGCAAATTCAATCAATCCAGGAGTAGTTGAAGCTCAATTAGGTTTAACTTATACACCAAGTATAAATACTAGTTCATCGCAAACAACAACTAATTTAACTGGAAATATTGTTGGTGCAAAAAGTGCCGCCTTAAGCGTAACAAGCCGCATCTCAGCGTCGATTGCAGGCAATGGTAGCATAAGTTCAGCATATGAAATAGAAAGTGGCACTAGTTCAACCATTACCTACACTTTAACCAATAGTGGCGAACGCCCAGCGACTAACTTTTACATTGAGAGTAATACTATTACCGGCTGGAGTCTACAAGCCAATAATTGTGGTACTTCACAAAATAAAATCTCCTTAGAGGTTAGTCAATCGTGTCAAGTTAGTTATTCGTCTCCCATAACACTAGGTTCAAATAATGTAACTCCAAGTGGATTTAGTGCTACTTGGGTCGATGAAGACTCCCCTAATGGCGAAACTCAAACCGTATCGAATAGTACAATTTACATTAATGGTTATCAACCAGCAGCGATTTCCGCTAATACCAATGGTATCCTTGTTGATAGCAATAGTAATTCAACAACACCATTAACAGTCTCATTGTCAGGTGGCTATAATGTAGAAAGCCAGATAATCACCATTTCAGGAAGTGGTTTCACTGTGACGCCAAGCTCGTGCACATTAGACTACAACAATACAACATGTACGTTTAGCATTAGTACTACCAGCATAACAGATGGTATGTATAATTTAACGCTAAATAATAGCGGTACGATTGCAATTCCTGTTAGTCAGATTGCAGTGACAGTTATATCTGGCAATAGTTGGACATGGATGAGCGGTAGTAATTCACTCAATCAATTGGGTGTGTATGGTACAAAAGGTATACCAGCTGCGAATAATACGCCAGGAGCTAGAACAGCAGGTGCGAGTTGGACTGATTTGTCGAATAACTTGTGGATTTATAGTGGCAGAAGCATTGAAACTGGTAGCTTAGGTACTTCTAATGACTTGTGGAAATATGACGCTGCCACTAATCAATGGATTTGGGTAACTGGTGAAAGTTATCCAAATGTAAATGTTCCAGCAGACTATAGTAAAACACCTAACGCAACCAATACACCAGGAAGTCGTGGAGCATCAACGAGCTGGACTGATTTGTCTGGAAATCTCTGGCTCTTTAGCGGAGGTACTTATGACTCTTTAGGTAATGGCAGCAATCCCAACGACCTATGGAAATATAATCCTACAACCAATCAGTGGGTTTGGGTAACTGGCAGTAGTAACACTAATCAAGCTGGAGTATACGGTACAAAAGGCACACCTAGTCCAACCAACACACCTGGAAGTCGTGCTGGTTCAAACGGTTGGACCGATAACAATGGTAATCTGTGGCTATTTGGTGGTACTGGTAAAGATAGTACATCAACAACCGGTGGTTTAAATGATCTATGGAGATATAACATTCAAACCAATCAATGGACATGGGTAAGCGGCTCCAAAACTATTCAACAACTAGGCGTTTATGGAATTAAAGGCGTTGCAACCTCGGCTAATGTTCCTGGTTCTAGACAATATGCAGCTCGTTGGACAGATGAATCTGGAAACTTATGGTTGTTTGGCGGTCAAGCTTACTACAATAATGGCACAACATCTGGTTACCAAATGAAAAATGATTTATGGAAGTATAATATACAAAATAATCAATGGACTTGGATGAGTGGTGAAAGTAGTGATAATATCCCATATGGCGTATATGGAACACAAGGTGTTGCCAATAACGCAAATATATTGGGCGGTCGCGCAGGATCTTCTTCGTGGGTTGATGCATCTGGAAATTTGTGGATATTTGGTGGAACTGGCTATGCATTAAGCGGTAACACGATAGGTCTCAATGATTTATGGAAATATGATACTCAATCAAATCAATGGACTTGGATGAGCGGCGCTAATTCGAATGCTACTCAATATAGTTCCTATGGTACAAGAGGTGTACCAAGTTCATCAAATCAACCAGGTTACAGATACATGGCAAGTAGCTTTATCTCCAGCAATGGCAATCTATTTCTATTCGGCGGTAAGGGTCTCGCAGCAACAGGAAGCACGAGCTATCTAAATGATCTATGGAGCTATACACCGCCAAAATAACTAAGTATGATTTTTATATAGTTAACACATAAATAAACACCCGATAGACTCATCAATAGCTAGTTGTAGATTTTGTTCTCTGCTCGGGTGTGTTCGAATTAACCGTTTTAGGTTTGCCCAGACATGTTCTATGGGATTAATGTCTGGTGAATATGGTGGTAGGTATATCAATCTTCCGCCAACTTCTTCAATTAATTCTTTAACTTTATTTGATTTATGGAAACTTGCATTATCCATAATTACTATCTGATTTGATTTTAATTTTTTGCATAAACAATGCTCGACCCAAGATAAAAATACCTCAGTATTCGTATAACCGTCATATCCCATGGAGCAATGAGCTATTTGGTTCCATAGCAATAATAACCACCAATAAGAGTGATTCGTTTGGTTCTAAACCCCAATGCTTCAGTAAAAGGCTTACAACCTTTCTCTACCCAGCCACGAAGTTTAGACATGTTGTTGTCTACTCCTGTTTCATCAATATAAAACAGATTGTTAATATCAATATCTGCTAATTGTTCTGTAAACTCTTTTCGCTTCAGTTCACATCGCTTTTTATAATTGAACTCTTTTTTTATATGTTATTCCAAGACGATTAAGCGTATTATAAAAACAACTTTGTGCAACATGTGGTGCCAACGCATTACGGAGTTCCTTGCCATCAGAATCAGGATGCAGTTCCAAATAAGTTAGTATTGCAGCCTTATCATTAAATAATCTTTTACGACCAACTTTAGCTGATTGAGTAAATTTACAATAGCCAGTTGTTTCGTAGAGAGTAATCCAACTGCGTAAAGTTTTATAGTCAACAGACAATAACTCTGATAATGATTTCTTGGTGTAATTTCCAGTTAAATATAACTTTATTGCTCTGTCTCTTAGGTCTGGTGAATATGGATTTATTCTTAGATTCTTTAAGTGAAAGCATTATTATACAATAAAGATAATTTGTTTGTAGGTTAGCTATACTGATTTTTATTGTCATCACTAGATTCTCACGTAGTTTAAAATGTACGTTCTAGTATAGACCCTAAATTAAAGGCAATATTTTAATACAGTGTCTGGATTATTTGTTTATAGCCCAAACTATAAGTCCATACAGATTAATTGCAATTTTCAATACAATCCATTACAATGCCTGATATTTTAAACTGGAGAAATTATTATGTCTAAATTACCAAATTGTCCACAGTGTAACTCTGAATATGCCTACGAAGATAGAGAGATGTATATTTGTTCAGAATGCGGCCACGAATGGAGTGCTACAACAGATAGCGAAGAAAGTATCAATGAAAACTTAATCGTTAAGGATTCTAGCGGCAACTTTTTACAAGATGGTGATAGTATTTCGGTGATTAAAGATTTAAAAGTCAAAGGAAGCTCTCTGGTGGTCAAAGTTGGCACCAAAGTTAAAAATATTCGTTTAATTGAAGGCGATCATAATATTGATTGTAAAATTGAAGGTATTGGACCGATGAAATTAAAATCTGAATTTGTCAAAAAAGCATAAATGAAGATAACTAGATCGTCAGACATTACCCCTAAAATTCTTGAACAATATCAATTTAGCAACATTTATTAAAAAAGTGCATTTGTGTTTTAAGCCACAAATGCACTTTTCAATGTAAACATAATAAAATTTATCTTACAATTAGAGTAAGTCATTCAAATACTAAACGATTTGTACAAACTTACCAGCACTGTCTGACCACTCCAAAACATGACCTGAATGTACGTCATAAACCCAAGCATTAACCGTAATCTGCTTACTTGCAATCATAGCACCAACTTTTGGATAAGTTTTGAGATTTTCAACTTGATGTAACAAGTTAATGGTAACTCCATCATGAGCATCCTTAGGCTTATTTAATTTAAAACCTGTTTTAATCAAACCCAACCAATTATCCAAGCCAACATAACCCAATGAATTATCACCACTCGCAATTGAGGCCTTAACCGCACCACATTCAGTATGGCCGCACACTACAATATTACGTACGCCTAATTCAGACACCGCATATTCAATTGCTGCAATTTCACTATAAATATTATCTGGCATATATGGCGGCACAACATTACCAACATTCCGCACAATGAAAATTTCGCCAACATTAGATGACAAAAAAGCATTTGGATTTAAACGACTGTCAGAACATGTGATTAACAGAGTATGAGGGCTTTGACCTTGTGCCAAAGTGGTTAATAAATGCTTATTCTCTTTCGCATAATTACTAATGTACTTGGTAATTCCATGGCGCAACACGTCATTTGCCGAATGAGAGAAGCCTGATTGTTCCAAAATAGCCTTAATCTGATGCTCAGCGATCGTAGAAGTATATGGTTGCGACTCAAAGGTATTGATCGTAATTGTTTTATGCTGCTCATCTGACATGCCATGAAAAATTGATTTAACACTTGAATCCAGCAGATCTTGCGCAATACTGATTAGATGTTTAGCCCCGCTACTATCAATATTTTGCAACATCCCAAACTCAAAAATCACAAAGCGAATTCCTTTTTCACTCAATGCATAATCTTTAATCTTGGCCAATTTTTCATATGACATAAACGTAATGCTACCTGCTAATCCTACACGCAATACATTATTATTAGTCCATAATTTTATCTCGGCTTTAGTCCGCAGCATCCGAATCCCAACAATAATAAATGCCGCTAATAAACCAGTTTGAATTCCATCAATTAAATCACTACCAATAATTGCGAAAAAGGTAATACAGTATACTAAGAAATCTAGGCGATCACTTTTCCACAAATCGATCACTTGACGGAAGTTCATCATTTTAAACGCTGCCGCAATCAAGATCCCCGACAGCACTGCAATCGGCATAATCTCGATTACTTGTGGCACGCAATAGATCACGATCAGAACCAGCAAAGCATGCAAAATTGAGGCTCTACGGGTCTTAGCACCAGCCAAAACATTCACAGATGAACGCGCAACAATTCCACTAACAGGAATCCCACCAAACATTGCGACCCCAATATTAGCGATACCCTGCCCAATTAACTCCTGGCTTGGATTATGTAAATCGCCTTTACCCATTAAATCTACCGCACTTAAAGACAATAAAGTTTCCAATGAAGCCAAAATAAATACTTCAAGCCCCGCCAAGAATAACCTTGACCAATTATGAATTGAAGCAAAATTAGGTGCATCTGGATGTAAAATATCATGCGGAAGTGTTCCCACAGTGGCTACACTAATCCCTGATAAATGGACTATAACAATTGGAATTAATACCGCGAAAAAGAAAGCATAAGCACGTGGTAAAAAGCGCGGCACAATCGCTAAAATAGCAATCGTAAGTAAAGTTAAGCCAAACCCAGCACTGCTGACATGGTGCATATATAAATACCAATGTGAGTACGTGTCGGTAATTGTGTTGTTCTTTTGCCCAGCAATTTGAAATGCATAAGGCAACTGTTCAAAAAACAACAAGAAACCAATACCAGCAGCAAAAGCTAAGACCAATGAAATCGGAATATACTTGGCAATTCTGCCCAGCTTAAGAACCCCAAATGTAATCTGTAACCCACCACAGACAACACCAATAACTAAAAGACCACCAAAACCAAAATTCTGAATTACACCAGCTAATAGCACCGACATCGCAACTGCAGGCCCAGTAACACCAAGCCGCGAACCACCAAAAATTGCACCGAGCACCCCACCAATTACCGCGGAAATTAGTGCGGCCTGCACAGGAACACCAGTTGCTAAGGCTACTGCCAAAGACAAAGGAATTGCCACAAAAGCAACAGCAATTGCGGCGCCAATGTCTTCACGCAAATACTGAAGCTTAAAAATTGGTCGTAACTCATTGACCAAATAGTTGAGAAGATAATTTTTTGATTTCTGCATAAATACCTCTTGTTTATTTTTATTTAGAATATTACTAAATTAATTTGCACCAAACTGAAAATAACCTGCAAATAAACTACCACTGGCTAATTCAGCTTGGTTTTGTTCAATTGCTAATGCATTTTTTACCGCAACCAATTTACCCATTTGATCTAAGAAGTTATTTACTTTAGGAAAAGCATGCAAATTCACCAGATTCTCACCACGACTATGTTTACGACACCAACGTAATAATCCATAGGCCTGAGCATCTACAATTGTTGGAGCATCACCAATAAAATAACCACTTGCAAGCAAATTATCATTAATATATTGCAAGACTAAATTTAAACGTTCAAGGGCGAGAGTTTGAAAGTGTTCGGCATAATCTTCGCCCACAAAACGAGTTGGATAATTAAAATGCTGAAATGCTGGATGTAACGTTGAAGAGAGATAAGACAACCATTGATAAACTTTAATCCGACCATTATGACTGGCAGGTGGACAAAGAACATCATTGCCTGATTTATCTGCTAAATACAATAAAATTGCTAAATTTTCGGCAACTAAATGTTTGCCATCTTTTAATGCACCAACCTTACCAGCTGGATTAATTTGACGAAACTCAGCACTCTGGCGAATCTCGAGGGTGGTTATCCCAACCTTGTATGGAGTTTGTAGCCACTCAAGACTAATTTGTGAACCCAATGAGCATGCCCCAGGAATAATAAATAAAATAGGTGTTTCCATAGCATCTACCTCAGACAAAAATTAATTGATAAATAAAAACCTAGTGTTTTGGGTAGCTATTTTCGCATATATAACCATAGCTAATTCATTTTTTATAACAAATCTTCTTTAATTAAATAGCTTGACCAACTATCTAGTTAATAATGTTCATAGCCAGTCCAAATGCCAATATAACTAACAGCTGTTGCCTAAATCAAACTTCAAGACAATATAATCCAGTCGACTCTAGGTTCCATAAACTCCATAACTTATGCCATTCAGATCTTTTTAATACCACCATTTAAAAAGGTCCAAAAGTTAATCCAACTGCCCCAGTTTGAGTTGCAACTGTTGATTCTGGACTTAGCGGTATTAATACCCCATCAATAATACGATACATGGAAATGGTATTACTGGTGTAATTATCTACATAAGCAAAAGAATTGGTTGGATCAATAAGCATAGGGCCGCTAGGGCTACCCTGTGTTGCTACCGTTGATTCGGGAGACATCGGTATTAGGACACCAGAGTTATTGACATTATACATTGAAATTGTACTACTAATTTGGTTGATTACGTAAGCATGCTTCCCAGATTTATCAAAGGCTATAGTATTCGGGGTGTTTTGAGTTATGACAGTTGATTCTGGAGTCATTGGAACTAGCACACCGTTAATAATATTATACATAGAAACGCTTTGGCTATTAGTGTTAACAACATATGCGTGTGTATTTGATGAATCTAACACGAATGAAGCTGGATTTGACTGTGTTGCAACAGTTGATTCCGGACTAAGCGGCGTCAGTAAACCGTTGCCATTGACACTATACATTGATATAGTGTTACTATTTAAATTAGTTAGGTAGGCATATGTTTCAGCTGAGTTAAAGGTTAATAAAGATGGCGTAGTTTGCGTATCTACGGTAGACTCTGGGCTAAAAGGAACTAACATACCAGAAGAAGGATCTACACTATACATTGAGATAGTGCGACTGGTTTGGTTAACTACATACGCGTAAGTGCCAGCTTTATTAAATGTTACCTGCATGGGTCCTGATTGTGTTGCGACAGTCGATTCTGGAGTAAGCGGTGTTAATACTCCTCCAGCATTTATGTTGTAGATTGAAATAGAGTTGCTAGCAGATGACTTATTATTTACATATGCATATGTGCCTGCTTGATTAATTACTATTCCACTCGGTAAAAGTTGGGTTGCAACAGTTGATTCTGGGCTAAGTGGGGTAAAGAGTCCATCACTAACACTAAACATTGAAAGATTTTTACCCAACGCATTTACAACATATGCATTTGCGCCAGAAGGCGTAAAGCTGATTGATCCAGAAAAACGTTGTGCTGCTACGGTTGACTCTGGGCTAAATGGAACGAGTACACCAGAATTAATGCTATACATTGAAATCGTACTTGGATTATTACCGCTATTTGTGATGTATACGTACTTAGGTATTGCGGTTGAATTATAATTCAGTACTATTCCTTGAGTATAATTTTGTGTGCCATCAATTCCAGCATAGCTAGCATTAAAACCTAGATTAATCTGTTTATTTAAATCAGTGACACTATCACTAACATAAACATCATAAGTACATGAGGCATTAATAGCCAAAGCTTGATTGCTGCAATGATCATTAGCAAGTACAGCTGTAGCACTACCACTAAATACAACTGGATTTGGGATGCTAACATTACTTAGTGCATAGCCTCCAATATTAGTAACCGTTACTTTTGTGCTATTGCCAGTTGTCGCATAAAATGTTACAGGGTTATTATTTGCATACATTGAAACCATTGCACCTGTTCCATTAAACCACGTCACATTACTAACCACGCTGTTGGTACTACCACCTGTATATGGTATAACAATATTTCCACTACCACCTGATTCAGTCACATTAAAATTAACCACACAGCTAGAAGCTGGTGCTAGAGTTTCACCACTACAACCAGAAAGAATACTAATACCAGCCTCAGCACGAACGCTCCCCACCACAGCATTATGGCTCCCAGAGTTTTGAACAAACAAACTACCACTGCTACTGTTGGCTGTATTGATCAAAGGAATTAGCCCGGTAGTTAAAATCGCCCCTGCAGCAACTGGTTCAACTACTATACTGGCGCTGTTAGTAAATTGATCAATGCTAGACAATGCTTCAACATTATTCGAATTAACTGTAATAGTGGCACTAATAGCTGAAGCACCAATTGGTGAACTAATTTCAACTGCTTGCACAAAATTTGATTTAATTTGGGTGCCACTAATATTGCCATTTACAATATTTAGCACGGAGTTATTAATGCTAATACTTGAAACATTATAGACTTGATTTTGGCCACTGGCATACAAATACATCGTAGCATAACCAATTGAATTACCATAACCACTAACTGCTACAGATGATTGAAATTTTACACCTGATGGTTGTTGATTATTTGATACCTGAGCATAATTAATGATTTGATTAAATTTTATTGTTCTACCATTTAGGCTATAACGAGCGGCTATATTCATAGAGCCTTGAAAGCTTGAATTACCTGAATTATCTAAATCTGGAGTTACAACTACTAATGGACAAGACTGACCAGCATTAATACTACTACATTTACTACCATCTATACTAACCAAAGTTCTATTTAATTGTAACCAATCCGCCAATTTATTAGTCAAGATCTTACTAACTTCAGATGAATTAGTGGTAGAAGAATAGCTAATCCCACTAATTGTGTTTTTAGTATTATTATGTACATAAATTATAGTTGACGTTGGATTATTACCAAAAACGGGGATCACTCCAGCATTATCAATCGTAATTTCAGATCCAGATGTGACTAAACTATCACTATTGCAACTACCACCTATTCCACAACTTGAAATAATAACAGATAAAAATATGCCCGCTATGGCTACTAAAGCTAAAGTTGCTTTTTGTAATACTAATTGCTTCATTAAAACTAACCTTAAAAAATACTTACCCACAATTGCTATGATATAATTAACCTACATAGCTTTTCATATAATCTACTATCGCACTTATACTGTAATCTGATAGCATTTCGATCATGCGCTAGGTTCCATAATACGTGGGTGTTCGATATTTATCAGTTTCGTTTACTACCCCTAATTCAGCTTCATTTATCTGTGTTGGATTGTAGTATAACTTACTTAGATACAATGTTAGTAGTCGGAATTGTCGGTGGATAATAAGCAAGTAATATTATGGTTTTTTAGTTTCACTCATCTGAGATTTCTCAGAAAATATATCTAACTTCTACTGTTAAAGTTGTGCTAATTTAACCTACCACTATAATAAACAATGTATTAAGTAATCTACTTAAAATATAAGGCCGCTGGTTAATAAATCAGCGGTCTTATATTCCAGTTAAATGTTATTGGCTGACAAACCCCCAAGTAGGGCCACTACCCATGGTAGATGTGTAACCAACAAAACCTAAATAAACATTTTTACCAAAATAAAATGGCAAACCATATAGACCCTCACCAGATGGAGCTACAATTCCCCAATTCGGCATTAATGCATAATAATCCGTTTGCGTACTAATTATTGAACTAAGCGCAATTGCTGAGCCATCCAAATCATAATTTATAATCTGTGAATTCCATGCAGTAGGCGAATTTGGGCAATACAAATCACTACATTGATTAATCTCAGTACTATAAAAATAAAAATGATTTGTTCCGCTGTCAAACATAGTTGAGAATATGGTATTCGAGCTAAACCCAACAAACCTGCCGATAAAATCGGTTGGGTCACCCTGTACGCTACTTACATTTGTTGGTACCTGATTATTAGACTCAGTATTGATACCAAAAGTCAAAGTACCAGAAATATTACTATTTGAACTTGCATTTACTGAAGGTAAAGAAATTATTTCACCATTATTATTGCCAGATACAAAATAGCCAACGGGATTTACATTCAAATACGTCACAGGAATACCACTATTTATTTCTGTGCAACTACCATTCGTACAAGTATAGTCAATATTCGTATTATTATTTATATTAATCATTGGGTTAACACCAATAATACCTTTAGCGCCAGAATTACTAAAATTTACTACATTTCCCTGATTGCTACAACTTGCGGGAACAGCTGATTGTGAACTACTATCATCAATAACTTGTACAGGAATATTAGATGCTTTTTCACCACCAATATAAACATCCGCATAATTAGCCGTTGCAAAAGCATAACCGCTTCCATATAAATTACATACCGAAATTGGTAACCCACTACCATCTTGCGCAATTGCTGGCAATGACATTTGTAACTGTGATTGGTCAATTTTTAAACCTACAGAACCCGTGTCTAACAGAATATGATCTAAAGTTTGACAAATCGTTGTATTTGGCTGACAAACAGTCACTGTCACATATGGTGTATTAACCCCGTTACCGTTGTATCCACTTCCAGCAGTTATCTGCACAGAGTTAGATGCGATTACTGGAGGCGTAGAATATCCAGAAGAGCCACCATTACATCCGACTAAAAATATTGCGTTTAAGTTTAATAATATGATCAATTGCAAATATTTATTTCTCATTGATATAACTCCTTATTTGATCAAATCACTAGGTTTAACATCTACCGGTAATAATGATGGAATATAAGCAATCCCATGAAAGTCACCAACAACCCCAGAGGTTCGCACAACCAGATCAGAATCTTTTATTTCACGAGACGTCAAAGATGTATATGAAGGCTTACTAACTTTAAATTTTGTAAAATAGGAACCTAATAATTGTTGTAAATCAGGATTACGTACTCCACTCCAAGCCACCGCAAAAACTTTTCCAGCAGCACTAAATTCTTTAACCGTTATATCACCACTAGCCTTAATTACCGACATAGTATATTTATCATTAGTTGGCTGTTGGGTATTAAGCTGCTTAACTACCACCAACGATGACTGCGATGCCAAAATTTGATTATCCTGTGTAATTGAAGCATCACTTTCACCTAGTGTTGCATAAGCAAATACTGGCACCATTCCTAATAATATGATTAATAAATTTTTCACAGGCCACTCCTTAAAATAAATTTTCAGATGAATTTTAGCACTCCACGAAACTTCTTTGAGTGGCTAATTATTTAACCATGCTCCATAAATCTAAATAAACTCAAAACTCACCTATTGATAAACTATAACAACATCAAAAATATATTGTTTTACAACCACAAATTGAAATATTGAATAAATTATCGTTATATTAATAAATTAATCTTTTGAAATAACAATCACTAATTGCGTTGCAAAATATCACAATCTATCATCAAGTAAATTAACCACAAGAATTATTCTGATTACCACCGCTCTAAATCCAGAATAATGCTTTGCAAAAGCTTAGTTGAATTAACCACAACTACGATCACTGATTACCATCTGTTATGAAATAATATTTTAGCTGCAGCGCAATATCAAATCTTCAATACTTTATAAACTTGCATGCTATAATTCGATTATATAATGTTATCGTTAACAACATAAGTTCATGCCCGTGAATTAGGTGGTTGTCAGACGCAGTTGAATTAATTATTGGAGCTATGCTAATGAATAAAATTAATCCGTATTTATTAATTACAGTTTGCGTCTCGGCAACCTGTGGTCTACTATTTGGCTTTGATACTTCTATCATTGCTGGAGCTTCTCCATTTATCCAAACCGAATTTAATGCCAGCAACTTTCAACTCGAAATGGTAGTTAGTTCATGTGTATTAGGGGCTTTATTTGGCGCGCTACTGAGTGGAAAATTAAGCGACAATCTTGGACGCAAAAAAGTCTTAATCATCACGGGGCTAATTTTTATTCTTGGTACATTAATTGCAGCTTTAGCGCACACTATTGAGCACTTAATTATCGGACGCTTTATCCTCGGGTTTGCAGTTGGAATGGGATCTTTTTCAACCCCAATGTTTATTGCCGAAATTGCTCCAGCTCAATCACGTGGTAAATTGGTCTTATGGAATGGAGCATTTTTAACTGGTGGACAAGTTTTGGCCTTTTTGGTAAACTATTCACTAACTGAAAGCGGTAACTGGCGTTTAATGATTTTTAGCGGTATGATTCCAGCAGTTATCCTAACCATTGGTATGTTATTTATGCCAGAATCACCAAAATGGTTGCTAACCAAAGGGAGAGAATCTTTAGCTTTAAAAATATTAGAGCGCATCCGTGGCTGTAAAACAATTGCCGCTCAAGAGTTAAATTTAATTAAAACTACCCTGAATGTGAACAAAGCTAAATTTAGAGAATTATTTAGCAAAACTTTACGCCCAGTATTATTTATTGGTTTATTGCTTGGGATTTTCCAACAATTCATGGGGATTAATACAGTGATGTATTATGGCCCGCACATCATGAAACAAATTGGTTTTTCTGATGCGGCAACCCAAATGTTTGGTACACTCGGTTTAGGTATTACCAATTTTGTTTTTACCGTAATTACCTTAATGTTTATCGACAAATTAGGGCGCCGTAAATTTTTATTAATCGGTTCGATGATTGCGGCACTAAGCTTGTTTACCATGGTATTTTTATTGAGTAGCACCATTAGCGGAATTACCGCATACTTAGCATTATTTTGCCTAATTACCTATATTATAGGCTACTGTATCAGCGTTGGGTCGCTATTTTGGTTAATGATTTCAGAAATTTTCCCACTCCACGCACGTGGTACTTGTATGAGTTTCGTCGTTGCTGTGCAATGGGGCGCCAATTTCTTAGTTGCTGCAAGCTTCTTAACCATTTTACACGCCTTGGGAATTGCCGCAACTTTCAGCATGTACGGTATAATTGCGCTATTTGTATTTGTATATGTTTACTTAAAAGTTCCTGAAACCAAAGGTGTTTCACTCGAACTAATTGAACAAAATATCGAAAAAGGCGTCCCAACCCGCTTACTTGGACAAAAGAATTTCTAATTTATATTACACAGGAGAACATTATGCAAACAACTGCAACTGAACGCCGTGATGATTTTGGCGAATTACGCAACTACACTGATTCAAAATTTCAAGATCGTGTGGAACGTACTTACCGCGAAATGCACACCAATCAAACCTTAGATTTTGTGACATCGAATAAGCAAAAATATGCAGCATTAGCCCATGGAACTATGGATACCTATCAAGTCTTCAAATTACTTGAAGAGGTTCATGATGAAAGTGATCCAGACAATGATTTACCACAAATTGTCCACGCTTATCAATCGGCAGAATCAATTTGCGAATTTGCAATGTCGGGTGAAACTGAATTGCGTGCTGATTTAGATATTAAAGTATTATTTAAACCAAGCGTTTGGGAAGCATTACCACAAAAATGGCGAGACCTGTATGAGCAACATACTCTAAAGACATTATATAGCCATATCACCGATTGGTCATGGTTTCCACTTTTGGGATTCATCCATGATTTAGGTAAAGTAATGCTACTACCTAAATTTGGTAGTTTAGAACAATGGGCAGTTGTTGGCGATACGTATCCAGTTGCAGCACCATTTGCAGCTTCAAATGTATTTTATGCTAATAGCTACTATACTGATTGCGCTGATTACAGCAATTACAACATCCAAACCAGTAGCAATTTTGGCAAATACCCACGTAACTGCGGATTTGATAATGTTGACATGAGCTGGGGTCATGATGAATATGTTTATGAAGTAATGCAACAAGGCAGCCAAATTTGCCCAGAAGGATTATACTTACTGCGTTACCATTCATTCTATCCATGGCACAGTCCACAAAATGGCGTAATGGCATATACTGAATTAGCCTCAGATTTTGATTGGTTAATGCTACCATTATTAAAAGCGTTCCAAAAAGCTGACTTATACTCTAAAACTCCAGACTTGCCACCACAAGACGTCTTAGAAGCTAAATATCGCAAGCTGTTAGATCGCTTCATTCCACAAAAACAAATTAATTGGTAATATGGTAATTAAATGCTCAAGTCATAGGGCTTGGGCGTTTAATATTACAAGATTGAACCTCAGGCAAATAAATCCAACTCAAATTTATTTCGCAAAACAACATTCAAAAGATATTTTTAATTTGCTATAATTAGCGATATAGTTTTAAAAAGGTAATAACTATGAAATATAGCTGGCGCTGGTTTGGACCAAAAGACCCAGTTTCGATCCAAGATGTGCGCCAAACTGGTGCAACCGATATTGTTTCCGCCCTCCATCATATTCCTAACGGCGCTGTCTGGAGCATTGCCGAAATTAAACAACGCCAACACGAAGTTGAATGGGATAGCATCAATAATGAACCAACTAATTTAACTTGGAGTATTGTTGAGAGCGTGCCTGTCCATGAAGACATTAAAAAGCAAACTGGCAATTACCGCGAATACATTCAAAATTACCAACAAACGATCCGTAATTTAGCCGAATGTGGCATTAAAATTGTTATTTATAATTTCATGCCAATTATCGATTGGACACGCACTGATTTATCTTATCGTTTGCCAAATGGCGTGCGAGCTTTACGCTTTGATTATTTTGAATTTGCCGCCTTTGATTTGTATATCTTACAGCGTCGTGCGGCAGAGTTAGATTACACCAGCCAAGAGCAAATCCAAGCACGTAAAGTTTTTGATGCAATGACTGAAGAAACTAAGCAACGTTTAGTTAAGAATATCATTGCGGGACTACCTGGTGCCGAAGAAAGTTTCACTTTAGAAGAGTTTAACGCAGCTCTCGAAGAATATAGTGATATCAATGCAGAACGTTTACGCAGTCATCTTTTTGCTTTCTTACGTGAAATTATGCCAGTTGCCGATGATTGCGGCGTGAGGGTTGCAATTCATCCTGATGATCCACCACGTCCTATGTTTGGCTTACCACGGATCTTGAGCAATGAAAATGATATTATGCAAGTCATGGATAATTTTTCCTCACCTAATTGTGGGCTAAATATTTGTGCTGGCTCACTGGGTGTTAGCGCCGCCAACGATTTAGAAAAATTCATCCGGACGTGGGGCGATCGAATTCCTTTTGTTCATTTACGCAGTGTACGCCGTGAAGAAGATGGTAGTTTTTATGAAGATGAACATATTTCAGGCAGCACCAATTTAGCTAAATTAGTTAAAGCAGTCTTAGATGTGGAAAAACAATTTGGCTGCGAAATTATCATTCGCCCAGATCATGGTCATCAAATGCTTGATGATCAACGCAAAGCTACCAACCCTGGTTACTCTTGCATTGGTCGCATGAAAGGGATTGCCGAGCTTAAGGGTATGGAACTCGCCATTCGCACCTTTGATTATTAATTTAAATCTATTGAGCTGTAATTGCAGCTCAATTCTTTTTACCACTACATTGGGCCAAAATCTATGAAAATCCCTAAATTATTGCTTAACTGGCAGTTAAATGCCGATAATAGTATTCTACTTAACTGTGATTACTCATCCACCAAAATCTACCTCATTACCGATGACATAATTCGCCTACGCACCGCATTTAATCCAGAATTTCTTGAAGAATCCTATATTTTAACTACCACGGCATGGGAAGATCGCTTTGATGAATTGCTGGTAGGTGAACGCCAACGCATCACAGCCCTAACGCCAATTACCCATGAAACTGAACAGCAATTAATTATTCAGACCCAAAATCTACAATTAACCATCAATAAAGACCCATTCTATATTCAAATTCACAACCAACAGCAACAGTTAATTTATTCAGATTTAAAATCACGTCCATATACCCAAGATCAACTTGGCCGTGTCACACATTACACCGAGATCGATGTTGAAAATGATGCCTTTTATGGCTTTGGTGAGAAAACTGGAGCGATTAATAAACTTCGCCGCCGTCTTGTGCAAAATGCCAAAGACACCCTAGCCTATGATCCAGAATTCAGTGATCCGCTCTATAAACATATTCCATTTTATATCAAATTAAATCAACAAACTAAAGCTGCAG
>JACCDZ011998425.1_pt1 | contig 29735 bp, 28 predicted proteins | sample 7449551 | NCBI WGS metagenome assembly JACCDZ01 (sample SAMN15323452, study PRJNA562643) | freshwater metagenome | isolation source: river surface water | place: USA:Blue River Watershed | collected 2017-08-18 | reverse complement strand
GCAGCCTTGTGTTCAACCGCCGCCTTGACGAAGGCGTTGAACAAGGGGTGTCCGTCCCAGGGTGTGGACTTGAATTCGGGGTGGAATTGCACGCCCACATACCAGGGGTGAACGGTTTGCGGCAGCTCGACGATTTCGGTCCGTTGCTCGCGCTGGGTCAGGGCCGAGATCACCAAACCCGCCTTACGCAAGTCGTCCAGGTAATTGACGTTGGCCTCGTAACGGTGGCGGTGGCGCTCGGTGACCACGTCGCCATAAATCCGGTGGGCCAATGTGCCCTTGGCCACGTCGGAGCTTTGCGCACCCAGGCGCATGGTGCCGCCCAAGTCGGAGTTCTCGTCGCGCTTCTGGATCGAGCCATCGGCGTCTTTCCACTCGTTGATCAAGGCGATCACGGGGAAGGGCGTTTCGGGCTCGAACTCGGTGCTGTTGGCGTTCTTCATGCCAGCCACATGGCGGGCATATTCGATGGTGGCCACCTGCATGCCCAGGCAAATGCCCAGGTAAGGCACCTGGTGGGTGCGGGCGTATTGCGCAGTTTCAATCTTGCCTTCCACGCCGCGCTTGCCAAAGCCACCGGGCACCAGCACGCCGTCGTATTGGGCCAGGCGGGCCACGGTGTCGGGGGTGATGGTTTCGGAGTCGATGTGTTCGATCTTCACGCGCACATGGTTGCGCATGCCAGCGTGCTTGAGTGCTTCGTTGACCGACTTGTAGCTGTCGGTCAGCTCCACATATTTGCCGACCATGGCAATGCTCACTTCGCCTTGGGGGTTTTCGGTGTCGTGCACCAGATCGTCCCAGCGCTTGAGGTTGGCCGGTGGCGTGTTCAGACGCAGTTTGTCGCAAATCAGGCCGTCCAGGCCTTGTTCATGCAATACGCGGGGCACCTTGTAGATGGTGTCCACATCAGGCATGGAAATCACGCCCCAACCTTGCACATTGGTGAACAGTGAGATCTTGTCGCGTTCATCGTCCGGGATGTAGCGGTCGGCACGGCACAACAGGGCATCGGGCTGGATACCGATTTCGCGGAGTTTTTGCACTGTGTGCTGGGTGGGTTTGGTCTTGAGTTCGCCGGCAGTGGCGATCCAGGGCAGGTAAGTCAGGTGCACAAAGGCGGTGTTGTTTGGCCCCAGGCGCAGGCTGAGCTGGCGTACAGCTTCCAGGAAGGGCAAGGACTCGATGTCGCCCACCGTGCCGCCGATCTCAACGATGGCCACATCGACCGCTTCGGGCGTGCCGTAGCCTGCGCCGCGCTTGACGAAGTCCTGGATTTCGTTGGTGACGTGGGGAATGACCTGCACGGTCTTGCCCAGGTAGTCGCCGCGACGCTCTTTTTCGAGCACGCTTTTGTAAATCTGGCCGGTGGTGAAATTGTTGGCTTTCTTCATCCGGGTGTTGATGAAGCGCACGTAGTGGCCCAAGTCGAGGTCGGTTTCAGCACCGTCGTCGGTCACGAACACTTCGCCATGCTGGATGGGCGACATCGTGCCAGGGTCGACGTTGAGGTAGGGGTCGAGTTTGATGAGGGTGACAGACAAGCCGCGCGATTCGAGGATGGCGGCGAGCGATGCGGAGGCAATTCCCTTGCCCAGGGAAGACACCACACCGCCGGTGACGAAGACAAATTTGGTCATGTCCAGAACGGGCGCTTGGCGAGCCCGGTAGGTGGAAATCGTGATTATAGACAGTCGGGTTCGGGGTTTTGTGTCCCTCTGCCTTGCTTGAGGATGTTTCTGCGCCGCTTCGGTCTGCTACATTCCCGGCCATGAGCACATTGGCTGGAAAACACATTGTTTTGGGTTTGTCGGGGGGCATTGCTGCATTCAAGTCGGCAGAACTCTGCCGTGCCTTGGTGAAGGAGGGCGTCACAGTTCAGGTGGTCATGACCGAGGCTGCCGAACACTTCATGACTGCCGTCACCATGCAGGCCCTGTCGGGAAGGCCGGTGTACACATCCCAGTGGGACCCGCGAGAGGCCAACAACATGGCCCACATCAATTTGAGTCGCGAGGCCGATGCGATTTTGGTTGCGCCGGCAAGTGCAGATTTCATGGCCAAGTTGTTGCATGGCGGTGCAGACGAGTTGCTCAGCCTGATGTGTCTGGCTCGGCCCATCGACAAAGTGCCGCTGATCGTGGCGCCGGCCATGAACCGCGAAATGTGGAACAACCCGGCCACCCAGCGCAATGTGGCACAGCTCAAGGCCGATGGCATCCATGTGCTGGACGTGGGGCAGGGGGATCAGGCTTGCGGCGAAACCGGTGACGGTCGCATGCTCGAAGCCGAGGAAATTCTGGAAGACCTGGAGGCATTTTTTACCCCCAAGACTCTGGCGGGTAAGTCGGTGCTGGTCACTGCTGGGCCCACATATGAAGCCATCGATCCTGTTCGAGGGATCACCAATTTGTCCAGCGGCAAAATGGGGTTTGCCATTGCGCGTGCGGCCCGTATGGCGGGCGCTGAGGTGACCCTCGTGGCCGGCCCGGTTCACTTGCCCACACCTCGTGGCGTGACCCGGATCAATGTTCAATCGGCTCGCCAGATGTTGGACCAGGTTCAGGCACATGTGGCCCTCGCGCATGTGTTTGTGGCCACGGCGGCTGTAGCCGATTGGCGGCCCGATACCCAAGCCGAACAGAAGATCAAAAAAGAGGGCTCAGGGGCGACTCCGGTGCTTCAATTTGTTGAAAACCCCGATATTTTGGCCACGGTTGCGCAATCCCCACGCGCATTGACGGGGCAACTGTTCTGTGTCGGTTTTGCTGCAGAGAGCCACGACCTCTTGGCCCATGCCAAGGCCAAGCGTGTGCGCAAACAAGTGCCCCTGCTCGTGGGCAATATCGGCCCTGCGACTTTTGGGCAAGATGACAACGCCTTGTTGTTGGTGGACGCTCATGGTGAGACGGAGCTGCCCCATGCCAGCAAACAAAAACTGGCGATGCAATTGATCAACGAGATCCTTGAACGCATCTGAGCGCGCTGGTTCAGTTGGTCGTTCTGAACAAAGTGCAAAAACGCACGCAGCTTTCGTTCACTTGTTTTGTCACGCGCAAGGCCATGGTTTTGGTGCTTTTTGAAGGCGTAAAACAGGCTGTCAATTTTATTGATTGAATTGATTTATTTGTTTATTTATAAATATAATTTTAAAATAATTAACTACTTGTAATTAATTATTGGTTGAGAAATGACGGATTAGAAGTATGCTTCAGTGATCTTTGTGCGATGGCTTCCATGCCATGGTGGTTGAAAGAGGACGCTGAAGTGGCTACCGACAAAACAAGTCAGTTGATCTTTTATTCAACAGGAATCGTCCTGCTGACTGTGTGTGTTTTCGAGATGGCCTGGTCGCAAGCTGTCTCAGGTCAAGAGTTTGACCGTCGCCCTGCAACCCCTGTTCAAGCAGCTGCAGCCCCCGTCATGGTGCCTGCACACTCGGTGTTCGACCAATTGCTGCTGACGGCTTTGCAGGCTCATCCCTCGGTTCGTTCTGCCCAGTCCCAGGCCAGCGGTGCCAAGCTGGATGTGGAAGTGGCCAAATGGGCCCGTTGGCCAACCTTGTCTTTGAACAATCAACAAATTGCCGGCCAAACGGGCCAACTTCAAAGGCTATCGACCTTGTCAGTGCAGCAACCTTTGTGGTCAGGGGGGGCTCTGACCGCGCGTGTGGCGGCAACAGAGAAATTGGACAGAGCCAGTGCCGAGCAGGTGGCGGTGGTGCAAACCGAGTTGGCTTTGCGTTTGGTCGAGATTTGGGCCGCCATGCTGGATGCGGAGGCCAGTCGACAAGTGAGTCAGCAGACACTGAATGTGTTGACGCGCTACCAAGCGCTGATGCAACGGCGTGTTTCGGCAGGACTGTCTTCGAACGTTGAATTGCGCCTGCTGGCAGTCAGGGTCAGCCGCGTTCAGACGGATTTGCAGGATGCCCAGGTGTCTGTACAAATTGCCGCGCAGAGAATGGCGCAAATTGCCGGGGACTCAGTGGATTCTTTGCTTCCCGGCTTATTGATACCGATTGCACAAGAGCATTTGGCTGATTGGGTGCAATCGCAATCGCCATCGGTGTCTTTGCGGCGTCTGGATCAGCATCCGGCCATTCGCAGACTGGAGCTAGATGCGGCAGCGGCCGCAGACCAGTTGGTGGTTCTAAAGGCTGAGCGTTTTCCTAAATTGGTTTTTGGTTTCCAACAGCAGTTGGGGGACATGCCCCTGACCACCCGTGATCGCAGTGCATGGTCCCTGGGATTCAATTACACGCCAGGAGCTGGTTTGACCAATCTGTCTCAGTCTGCGGCCGACAGTGAAAGACTGCAGGCCAGACTGAACGCAGTTGACACCGTCCGACAGGAAAAGCGGGAACAGCTGCTGCTCGATTGGGCGGCTTTACAGCGCGAATTTGACCGTCGTGCGTCTTTGGAGTCGACCATCCGAAGTGCGTCAGATGTGCTTATTTCTTATGAGCGTCAATACTTTGGCGGACTCAAAACCTGGCTGGAAGTGCTCAATGCGGTGCAGGAATTGTCGCAGTCCAAATTGCGCCTCGCACAAGCGAGCAATGCCACCACGCTGGCTTTTTACCGTTGGCGTTTACGTGGCGGTGAGTTGCCACATCAATCAGACTGGATGCAATGATCATGGATGAATTGGCGTGGAATCAACTGCGTGCAGCCTTGGTGGCCATGGCGCGCGAGCAGCGATTTGCCCTGGACGAGGTCAAGTTGCAAGGGGCTTTGTTGTCCGTGACTGCGGACAACACGGCGGGCTTGACGCCCAACGAGGTCGAGCAGGTGTGTTTGCAGGCAGGTTGGTTGGGTGTGCGTGCTTTGCCCCAGCCTGCACGTGAGCGATTGCCTTTGCTCGTGCGCAGCCACCATCATGGCTGGGGCCTCTTGACACAGGGCTCGGAGGGTGACGATTGGTTGCTTGTGGTGCCTGGTCAATCATCGTTGCACATCGGTGCCGCTGATTTGGCGTGTGTCTTGCGTTTGTTGCCTCCTGATCCCGGGGCGGCGGGTGCCAGGGGAAATTTCCAGGCCCAACTCAAGCAGGGACTGCAGTCATTTCGAGGGCCGATCTCGGAGTCCATTGCGGCCTCAGTGATGGTCAATTTCTTGGCTGTGGTGGTGTCGTTCTTTTCGATGCAGGTGTACGACAAGGTCATCCCCACGCGCAGTTCTGAGACATTGCTGGCTTTGCTGGGTGGCGTGTTGATGTTGATTTTGTTGGAGTGGCTCATGAAATGGGCACGTTCCAAAGTGATGGATCGGGCTGTGGTCGGTCTGGACAGTCGCTTAGGGCGCGACATTTTTGAGCGTTTGTTGTCGGTCAGGCTCGATCAGATGCCTGCGTCGGTCGGATCCCTGGCTTCTCAGTTGCGAGGCTACGAGCAGGTACGCAACTTTTATACCGCATCGACCTTGTTTGCTTTGGTGGATGTCCCTTCCGCGTTGATTTTTCTGGCGGTGATTGCCTGGATCGCATCCCCCTGGATGGCGTTGGTTCCCCTGGCCATGGCCACTGTGGCTTTGGTGGTGGGGTTGCTGTTTCGCCGACGCATTCAGCAGCTGGCCGCCCAGGGCCAACACGAGATCAACATGAAGACCGGGATGTTGGTGGAGACGGTGGAAGGGGCAGAAACCATCAAGTCAACCCACGGCGGCTGGACTTTTTTGGCCAAGTGGACGGATGTGTGCAACAAGACCATCCTGAACGACCTGAAGATGCGTCACACCAGTGATGGCCTCAATTACTTCATGGCCAGCATGCAGCAGTTGAGTTTTGTGTTGCTCATTTCCCTGGGTGCCTTGCTGGTGATCGATGGTGCCGTCACCTTGGGGGGCTTGATTGCCTGCTCCATTTTGGGCGGGCGGGTGTTGTCGGCCGTCATGATGTTGCCCACTTTGATGGTGCAGCACGCCCATGCGAGGGTCGCCATTGACGGCGTGGAGAATTTGTACAAACTCGAAACCGATCTGCTGCCTGGAGTGCAGCCGTTGACGCCCTCGGTGTTGCGTGGTCAATTTCAGTTGGAAGATGTGTCTTTTGCCTATGGCAAGGCGCCCCCCGCCTTGGCGGTCAAGCGATTTTCGGTCTCTCCCGGTGAGCGTATTGGCATATTGGGGACGGTCGGTTCGGGCAAGTCGACGCTGCTGAGGGTGTTGGCAGGCTTGTACAAGCCGACCCAGGGACGCGTGTTGCTCGATGGCTTGGACATTTCTCATTTGGCCCGCGAGACCCTGAGTCGTCACGTCAGTTATGTGCAGCAAGATCACCGCTTGTTTGAAGGGACCTTGCGGCAGAATTTGTTGGTCGGTTTGCCCAATCCGGGTGACGATGTGATCAAGGCTGCCATGGCCCAGACGGGTTTGCTTGATCAGGTGGCCTCTCATCCCATGGGTCTGGATTTGCCCATCACGGAGGGGGGGCGGGGTTTGTCTGGAGGGCAAAAGCAGTTGCTGGTGTTCACCCGCATGTTGCTGGCCAAACCCAAGGTCATGTTGCTCGATGAGCCCACGGCATCCATGGACGGTGGGACCGAGGTGCGTTGCCTCAATGCTTTGCTGGGGCCTGAGTTGGCGACCAACACTTTGATACTGGTGACGCACAAACCTGGCATTTTGTCGCTGGTCAGCCGTGTGGTGGTGATGTCTCGTGGGCAAATTTTGATGGATGGTCCACGAGATGCGGTCTTGGCGCAATTGCACCCCAAATCGCATGAGGAGTCAGTCGCCAGACCGTCCAAAGAGGTTGTGGCCCTTGGTGTGGGGACATCGGTATGAAAGACAACATGAAGCGTCAAACGGATGCCAACATGCCTTCGGTTTTTTCTGCACGTTTGACTTTGTGGGTGGCCATAGGGGGTTTGGTGATCATGACCACTTGGGCTGCATTCACCGACATCGATCAGGTCAAGCGCGCGCAAGGACAAGTGATTGCCAGCGCACGCACACAGGTCATTCAGGCGGTGGACGGGGGCGTTTTGCGCGAGTTGATGGTGCAGGAAGGTGAAGAGGTGCAAGCAGGTCAGTTGCTGGCCAGTTTTGAAAAAACACGGGTTCGGGCAGCACTCGATGACACACAGGGCAAAGTCATGGCGCTGCGGATCACCCTGGCGCGTTTGCGTGCTGAGGTGTACGACGAAAAATTGAAATTTGACAACTCAATGAGGGCTTATCCTGCCCTGATCGAAAACCAGACCAACTTGTACAACCGCCGAAAGACCGCTTTCACCGAAGACATCAAGGCGCTGCAGAAGGTCAGATCGGTTTTGCTTGAAGAAAACGCGATGATCACCCAACTGGAGAAGACGGGAGATGTCAGTCAGGCTGATATTTTGCGGTCTCGTCGGCAAATTGCCGACATCGAGGCTCAGATCACGACACGCCACAACAAATTTTTTCAGGATGCGCAGGCCGAAATGACCAAGGCGCAGGAAGACCTGAATGCACAGACCGAAGCACTGAACGACCGCAACCAGTTGCTGGAGCAAACCGATATGACCGCGCCCAGCCGTGGGTTGGTCAAAAGCATTCGCGTGACCACATTGGGCGGCGTGGTGCGCGCGGGTGACATTGTGATGGAGTTGTTGCCCACGCAGAGTGGCTTGATTCTGGAGGCCAAGGTCTATCCGTCCGATATCGCCTTTGTGACCGTGGGGCAAAAGGCTAACGTCAAACTCGACGCCTTTGATGCCACGGTGTACGGCGGTTTTCGGGGCGAGGTGATTTATGTCAGTCCCGATACGCTCAACGAAGACACCCAACGCGGGCCTCAACCTTATTACCGCATCCACGTGAAAATTGGCGACAAGGATTTTGACGGCGAAAAAGCCCAGCGCATGGAAGTGCGTCCCGGTATGACGGCCCAGGTGGATTTGGTGGTGGCCAGGCGCTCGGTATTGTCCTATTTGGTCAATCCGGTCAGCCGGGTGATGTCACAAGCCTTGCGGCCCATGTGAGGCGCAGGCTGTTGGATGTTGGATGGGCCGGTCCCGTCACGGATGTTCTGTGCCGTTCAAACGCCCGTTGATCCAAACCCGCCACTGCCGCGTTGGCTGCTGCTGCTGAACGCTTCAACCACCTTGAATTCGGGTCGCACCACGGGCAAGAACATCATTTGGGCGATGCGCTCACCGGGCTGGATGGTGATGATGGCGTTGCTGTCAGCAGGGTTGCGGTTCCAAACGCTGATGAAGCATTGGGCCGTGTAATCGGCATCGATCAGACCGACACTGTTGCCCAGGACCAGCCCTTTTTTGTGGCCCAAGCCTGAACGGGGCAAGATCACAGCGCAAAAGTCCAGTGAATCCATGTGCAGCGCGATGCCCGAGGGGATCAGCACTGCCGCTTGTTGGGGCTGCAGTTGCAGGGGTTCATCGATGCAGGCAAACAAGTCAATGGCCGCGGCCAGTGGGGTTTGGTATTTGGGCAGGCCCCACTCGTGCAAGCGTGGGTCCAGAACTTTGATTTCGATGGCTTTGGTCATGGTGAGCAGTCTCGGGACTATCGGGCTGGCGGGTCAGTGCAGGGTGGGCCCGGCAGGCAAACCCTCGTCTCCCACTTCGATTTTGAAAAAGCCTGTGCCGCAGCTGCCGTGGCCCACTTCGGCCTCCGTGGGCTCGCGCACAGATTCCACTTTCAGATGCAAACGCAGAGCGATGCCTGACAGGGGATGGTTGGCGTCCAACACAACATGTTCGGGATAAATCTCGGTCACGGTGTACAGGACGTTGCGCGGTGCATCCGGGTTGCAGCCTTGGGGCAGGGCCGTGCCTTCAATGGTCAGACCCGGCTCCAGTCCCTGCGGGAAAAGGGCCAGGGGCTCCAGAAAGAGCAGGTTTTCATCGAAGTCGCCAAAGGCGTCTTCCGGCTCCAGGTGCAGGTCGACCTTGGCACCCCGTTCATGGCCTTGCAGGGCTTCTTCGATTTTGGGCAGCAGGTCGTGGCCGCCAATGAAAAATTCCACAGGCTCGTCCAAGGTGTCCAGAACTTCGCCCAGCGTGTCTTTGAGTGTCCAGGTCAGAGCGACCACAGAAGGTGTCTTGATTTCCATAGGACAATTGTCGCAGTTTGGCGGCCAGTTTTGGCCGCTTTGGTTTTGAGAGTTGAGAACCCGAAATGAACACAGAACAACCTTTGGCCCTGTTGGGCGGCTTGACGCCCAGCCAGTTCATGAAGCGCCATTGGCAAAAAAAGCCGCTGCTGGTGCGCCATGCCATTCCCAACTTTGTGTCCTGTTTAGGTCGCGCCGAATTGGTGGCCTTGGCGGGCCAAGAGGGCGTGGAGTCCCGCTTGATCATCGATTCAGACAAGGGCTGGAAGATGAAACACGGTCCATTGGCCAAACGCAGCTTGCCGCCCTTCAGTCGTAAAAAGTGGACTTTTCTGGTGCAAGGCGTGGATTTGCACCACGACGGCGTACATGCCTTGATGCAGCAATTTCGTTTTATTCCGGATGCACGTCTGGACGATGTGATGATCAGTTATGCCACCGAGGGTGGTGGCGTTGGGCCGCACTTTGACAGCTACGACGTGTTTTTGTTGCAAGCCCACGGCCAGCGCCGCTGGCGCATTGGGCGCAACAAGGACTTGACGCTGCAGTCGGGCGTACCGCTCAAAATTTTGCAAAATTTTGAGGCCGAAGAAGAGTTTGTGCTCAATCCAGGCGACATGCTGTATCTGCCCCCCAAATACGCGCACGATGGGGTGGCTGAAAACGAATGCATGACCTGGTCCATTGGTTTTCGGGCACCGCAAAAGGGCGAGCTGGCGCGAGAGATGTTGCAGGGTCTGGCCGATGAGGCCTTTGATGGCTTAGGGGATGTGCTCTACCGCGACCCGCAACAGCTGGCGGTGTCTTCCCCTGCTGCCATTCCGCAAGCCTTGGGTGACTTTGCCCGGCAAGTGGTCGATCAAGCGGTCCAAAACCCAGACCTCTTGGGCAGTTTGTTGGGTGAGTACCTGACAGAGCCTAAGTCCAATGTGTGGTTTGAAGCACCCGCAAGCGAGCCGGCTCTTTCTGCAGGGGTTCAATTGGATCGGCGCAGCAAAATGCTGTACGACCGCAAGCATATTTTCATCAATGGCGAAAGTTTTCGCGTGGCTGGAAAAGATGCTCGGCTCTTGCGTGTGTTGGCAGATGACCGTGCTCTGTCAGCGATGGCCTTGCGGTCCTTGAGCCCGGATGCCAAGGAGGCGTTGCTGGATTGGGCTCATGCCGGATGGTTGCATGCCCGCTCAATGACCTGATACGGGTGAGGTGTTTTAGGCCACATGACCGATTTTTGTGACATAAGCAGCACTGCAAAAGTTAGGGAAAACGCTATAATCGCCCACTGGGTACAAAAGAGCTCGAGTGCTTTTGACCTGGTTTGCATGGCGCTTCGTCATGCAAACAATTTCCGGAAATTGTTTTCTCATTCTTACATCAGGAAAATCAAAATGAACAAGTCCCTCGTTCTGGCCGCCATCATCGCTGCAGCTGCTTTGGCCGCTTGCGGTAAAAAAGAAGCCGCTGCACCTGCTGCACCCGCTCCTGCCGCTGCACCTGCACCCGCTGCTGCTCCTGCTCCAGCACCTGCCGATGCTGCTCCAGCAGCTGCACCTGGCGCTGCACCCGCTGCTGCGCCTGCCGCCGCACCTGCAGCTCCTGCAGCTCCAGCCGCACCTGCCAAGTGATGTTTTGTCCCGGGTCAAACCGGGATGACCAAAAAAAACCCCGCTTTGCGGGGTTTTTTTTGGCCTGTGGGTGTCAGCGCAATTCGGCTGCAATCACACGAAGTATTTTGTCGGCATCACTGGATTGTTCGGCTTGACCGTTGGTGTTCAACACCCTGACCCAAACCTGCCCAGAGGGGGCATTCACCAAGCTGATGACGTATTTGGTCATCAAGTTTTGCTCTTTCTTGCTGCTGAAAATACGGGATAAAAAGCCCGGTTCTTCCTTGGCCGCTTGTGGTGCAACATAACGCACGAAATAGCGGCCAGCAGCCATGTCACGGTCTTCAACCGTGAAGCCGCTTCGATCGATCGCCACCCCGACACGACGCCAAGCCCTGTCCATGGTTTCATTGATGGAGAGGGTGGGTTGGCCATTGACCACCTCAACGGGAACAGCGACAGTGGTTGGTTTTGCTGAGGCAGAGGCCATCTGTGCTTCTTGTGGCGAAGAGCCCAGCTTGACCATCAGACGTCGCAAAAATTCGATTTCGAGCTCGGGGTCGCTGGGGCGAGCCTGCCAAATGGTGCGGTCTTTTTGAGCCGTGGCATAGTTTTCGATCAGGCCTCGGTGGGTGATGAAAATTTCGACTTCACCCTTGGCATTGCGCTCAACACGCGTCCTGTATTTGTCTCTCTCGCCTGTGGAGTAAAGGGGGTCCAGTACCTTGCCCAAAGTTCTGCGAATGAAATCCTGAGGCAATTTGGCACGATTCTCCGCCCAGTCGGTTTCCATGATGCCCAGCTCTGGCGAGTCCGTGGTCAGGGGAAAACCATTGGCTGTCCAGAACTCACGCAGCGAACCCCAGACTTGATCGGCAGGCAGGGTCACAAGCAGCCACCGTTGCTCACCTTGGCGTTGCATGGTGACCTTGCCCAATGTGTTCGCCGCAGTCCCTGCATCGGTCACCCGGGCATTTGCTTGACGAAAACCGCTTGCCGTGACCGACGTGCTTTCGAGGGCGTAACGGGACTCTCTGCGCAATTGTGTGAGGTCAGGTGGAATCTCCAGACTGGGCGCTTTGACGGCGCTTTTGTAGTCGACCTTGTCTTCTTTCAAAACCGAGCAAGCACTCAGTGTGGATGCAATGGCCAACACAGTGGCCAAGCGTGTGTAAGAGAGGGCGGCCATGGAGGCATTGGGCGTGTGGTTCACAAACATACGGGTTCGGATCAGATCAATTTGCTGGCCTTGAGGGCCGCTTCAACCAGAGGCTGTTGAGACGCAGACAGCTGGGTCATGGGCAGGCGCAAGGTCGGTCCACACAGTCCCATGCGGTTCATGGCCCATTTCACGGGAATGGGGTTGGCTTCAACAAACAGGTTTTTGTGTACAGGCATCAGCTGAAACTGCAGGCGCATGGCTTCCTTGACATTGCCGTTGAGGGCCGCGATGCACAACTCGTGCATCAGGCGTGGTGCTACGTTGGCCGTCACGCTGATGTTGCCAGCACCGCCACACAACATGAGCGCCACGGCCGAGGGGTCATCACCAGAGTAAACGGCAAACTCGGGTGGCACATCGCGGATCAACCACTGGGCGCGTTCAATATTCCCCGTGGCCTCCTTGATGCCCACAATGCCAGGCACTTGTGCAAGGCGCAAAACCGTGTCGTGCTGCAAATCGGCGACCGTTCTGCCGGGCACGTTGTAGAGGATCACGGGCAGTTTGGGGGTGGCCAGCGCGATGGCTTTGAAGTGTTGAAAAAGCCCTTCTTGGGTGGGTTTGTTGTAGTAGGGCACGACTTGCAGTTGCGCGTCTGCGCCGATCGACTCGGCGAATTTGGCCAAGGCAATGGCCTCCATGGTGGAGTTGGCCCCGCAGCCAGCAATGATGGGAATGCGCCGGGCCGATTGCTCGACCGACACGCGCAGGATTTCGCGGTGTTCTTCCACGGTGACGGTGGGAGACTCGCCCGATGTCCCAACGATCACCAAAGCATCGGTGCCCTCGGCGACATGCCAATCGATCAATTTTCGCAAAGTGGCGTAGTCCACTTTGCCATCATCGAGCATGGGGGTGATCAGGGCAGGAATGCTGCCGCGCATGGGGCGAAAGTCGGTGGTCATGTCTGGGTTGAAGTACTCAAAAAGGTCATTCTAACGAGTGCCGGGGCTATTGACCGGGGCGGCGTTGTTCGGGGAGCGAACGCATTGCTGGGCTCAGGCCCAAGCCGTTTTCAGATGGCGCGCAAATGCCACCGTTCAAATGCAGAATTTGCCACTTCACGAACAGCCGCAATGCGTTGAACAAACCGATCCGGTGACAACTCAAAACCATCTTCGTAGGCGATGGTTCTCAGGCCCTTGGTGGCGCTGAGCAATTCGCCCGGTTGGAGCAGAAAGTCGGCACGGGAGGGTTTGCCGATCGATGCCTGGCCTGAGGCAAAAGTTTCGTAAATCAGCAGCCCCCCAGGGGCGACACATTGCAGGATGTGAGGAAGCAGAGGACGCCACAAATAGTGGGTCACGATGACGCCATCAAAGGTCATGCCCTCGAAGGGCCATGGACCGTTTTCTATGTCCGCACAAGTGACCGGGCCAAAGGCTTGGGCCAAGGTGAGGGCCTCTGGGTTTCGGTCCACGCCTTGAACCCGGTGCCCCTGACTGGCCAGCCACCGCATGTGCCGTCCAGCACCACAAGCGATGTCCAGCACCCGACTGTTGGGGGGGAGTAAATGGGTCCAGCGCTCAACCCAGTCTGAAGCTTTTTCGGTGCCGTGCATCATGCGGGTGGTGCTGGGTCAAAAACAGGCCCAAAGTTGATCGGACAGCATGATGACCAGATCAGACTGACCATAAAGCCAGAAGATCAAGCTCAAGGCGGCTATCCCCAACAGAAGGTAGGTGAAGCGGTGGCTCATGCGGCTTGGGGTGTCTTGCGGACGATGGGGCTTTCACGAACAGGCAGGTTCACCAAGGCGGCAAAAACGCCCAGTGCTATGGCCAGATACCAGACCATGTCATAGCTGCCAGTTTTGTCATACAGATACCCGCCCAACCAAACCCCCATGAAGGAGCCAATCTGGTGGCTGAAAAAGATGAAGCCACTGAGCATCGACAAATGGGCGACACCAAAAATTTGAGCCACTGCGGCGTTGGTGGGGGGCACGGTGGACAACCACAACAGGCCCATGATGGCTGAAAAAATGTAAACGCTGGTGGGTGTCAAAGGTGCAATCAAAAAGACCACAATCGCGACAGAGCGGGCAGCGTAAATGGAGGCCAAGATGTTTTTCTTGGCCATTTTTTGACCCAAAGAGCCCGCAATATAGGTGCCAAACACATTGAACAGCCCGATCAAGGCCAGTGCATAGCTGGCCACTTGGGGCGCCAAGCCATGGTCTTTCAGGTAGCTGGGCATGTGAACGCCAATGAACACCACCTGGAAGCCGCAGACAAAATAGCCCGCCATCAACAATTGAAAGCTGGGATACCGGAAGGCTTCTTGGAGCGCTTGCGCAATGGTTTGGTCGCGTTTGACGGGGCCAGACCCTTGCAGTGCGGGTTCGCGCAGGCCCCAGGCCAGAGGAACAATCAGCAATGCCGCCGCAGCCAAAATGACCAAGGCGGTTTGCCAGCCCGTTTGACTGATCAGCATGCCCTCCACCGGTACCATCAAGAATTGACCAAAACTGCCAGCCGCAGCGGCCACGCCCATGGCCCAAGACCTGCGCTCAGCGGGCACATTGCGGCCAATCACGCCGTAAATGACGGCATAGGTGGTCCCGGCTTGGGCCGTGCCGATGATCACACCGGTGAACAGCGCGAACACCCAAGGGTCGGTGGCCCATGCCATACCCAGCAGACCCACGCTGTAAATCACGGCGCCCACGGTGATCACACGGAAGGCTCCGAACTTGTCGGCCACCATCCCGGCAAAGATCCCCATGAATCCCCAAGCCAGGTTCTGGATGGCCATGGCAAAAGCAAATTCCTGGCGGCCCCAGCCTTGCGCTTGCGTGATGGGTTGAAGCCACAAACCAAAGCCGTGGCGAATTCCCATGGACAGGGTGACAATGGCCGCGCCGCAAATCAGCACTTGGGACAGAGAAAGGGGTTTGGTTTGCATAAACAGACTTTAACCAATTCACAAGCGCAGGGTTGTCACTTGGGGAGACTCAAGGCATAGAAGTCACAAATCACTTGCCAAGCTGCCTGTGGCGTGTCTACGTAGTGAAACAAGTGAAGATCCTCCAGAGAGATGGTGCCCTCTTGCACCAGCACGTCCATGTCGATCAAGCGTTTCCAAAACTCGGAGCCAAACAGCAAGATGGGCACAGGACGGGCCTTGCCGGTTTGCACCAGCGTCATCACCTCGAATAACTCGTCGAGGGTGCCAAACCCACCTGGAAAAGCGACCAAGGCCTTGGCCCGCATCATGAAGTGCATTTTGCGCAGGGCAAAGTAGTGGAACTTGAAACTCAGATCGGGCGTGACATAAGGATTGGGGTGTTGTTCATGCGGCAGGGCGATGTTCAGTGCCACCGAGGGCGCCCCCGATTCTTGTGCACCTCGGTTGGCCGCTTCCATGATGCCGGGGCCACCGCCGGTGCAGATGTACAACTTTTCGTCGGCGGGCAAACAAGAGCAGGACTTGGCGACCAGTTGCGCAAAGGTGCGGGCCTTTTCGTAGTAATCGGCGTTGCGTACCGCGGCTTGGGCTTTCAAAATGTCTTGGGCCTGACCGCTTTGTTCGGCTGCTTGCAATTGGGCTTGGGCGCTGGCCTTGTCCACAAACCTGGCGCTGCCGAACACCACCACCGTGTGTTCGATGCCAGCTTCTACTTGGGCCAAATCGGGTTTGAGCATCTCCAGCTGAAAGCGGATGCCTCGTGTTTCGCGGCGCAGCAAAAATTCGGGGTCGGCAAAGGCCAAGCGGTGGGCTTCGGGTTGAAGCCAGTCGGTGCCTTGGGCATCGGCTTGCAAGTCGGCCCAAGCATGGGGCAGGGAAGGGACTTTGAGTTCTGGATTAGATGACATGCAAGCATTGTGCACCGCTTGCAGACCCCCGGCCAAGGACCATAAAGGACAAGGACCCATTCAACACGGCCCAAGAAAAAAGCCCCTTGCGGGGCTTTCGTACGGGTCTTGCTCGGAAGATCAGACGCGCTTGCGGTATTCGCCCGTGCGTGTGTCGATTTCAATCTTGTCGCCTTGGTCCACGAACAAAGGCACGGGCACTTCCATGCCGGTGGCAATTTTGGCAGGCTTGAGCACTTTGCCGGAGGTGTCACCCTTGACGGCGGGCTCGGTCCAAGTGATCTCGCGCACCACAGTGGTGGGCAATTCCACCGAGATGGCTTTCTCGTTGTAGAACACCACTTCGAGTTCCATGCCGTCTTCGAGGTAGTTGAGGGCGTCGCCCATGTTGGTGGCTTCAACTTCGTACTGGTTGAAATCGGTGTCCATGCAAACGTACATGGGGTCAGCAAAGTAAGAGTAGGTGCACTCTTTCTTGTCCAGGATGACCTGGTCCATCTTGTCGTCGGCGCGGAAGACCACTTCGGTGCCGAAGTTGGCGATCAGGCTTTTGAGCTTCATGCGCACGGTGGACGAGCCACGACCGCCACGCTGGTATTCGGTGCGCAGGACGACCATGGGGTCTTTGCCGTGCATGATGACGTTGCCAACGCGGATTTCTTGAGCGGTTTTCATAGGAATTGAGTCTGAAATGAAAGGGGGTGGCTTGTAGCCAAGCCCATTATTCTAACCTGTGAGGCCTGCTTTTGGGCTGATGACGCAGGCAGGCGCTCAGCCACGCGCCGTCAGGCCATGGGCCAAAGCGCCCAGCGCAATGCCGCCCAAAGCCCACAAGATGTCGGTGTTGCCTGTGCCCAAAGCTGCAATGGCCGGGCCGGGGCACACGCCCGACAAGCCCCAGCCCACGCCAAAAATGGCCGCGCCGATCACCGTCTGGCGGTTCCAGCTGGCAGGCTGGGTGAGGAACTGGCCCCCAAGCAAGGGCCTGTTGAACCAACGCGGAAAGCCCTTGTAAGCCAGCATGGCCAGGCCAGCAGCACCACCCATGACCAGCATCAGGCCCCAGTCTTTGAACTGCAAAAAGCCGATGACGACTTCGGGCTGCACCATGGTGGCCAGCGACAGGCCAAAGCCGAAGAGCGCCCCGGCCAACAAGGTGACCAGCGCTTTGGGGAGAGTGAGGGTGTGCGGGTTCATGCCAGGCCTTTCGTGGTGATGGCCATGAGGTTGGCGGTCACGAAGGCGGTGGCCATGAAAGTGAGCACCGCGCCGAGCGATGGCAGTTGCAAAGCGCCCAGCCCGCAAATGCCGTGGCCCGAGGTGCAACCGTTGCCCAAACGGGCCCCATAGCCGACCAAAAAGCCGCCGACCAGCAGTTGCCACACCGGCACGCTGGTGTGTTGGGCCTCACCACCTGCCAGCGCAAAGCGCCAAACCAGAGCCCCCAGCACCACGCCCAAGGCGTAAATGAGCCGCCATTGGCGCGTGTTGACAAAGCGCGCCTGCTGAAAAAACGCCCGTTTGGAGACCAAGGACCAGCTGCTGGAGAAAACAGAGCTCATGCCGCCAACCCAGCCGTTGAACAAGTAAAGCAGCGCCACGCCAGCGCCAATCGTGAGACCGCCCAGTAGGTAATGCTGCCAGCCGAGGGGGAAGAGGGTTTCAATGAGGGTCATGGGTTGAGATTATTGCCGCAGAGGCGGTCACGGAAAGTGGGCATTCAGCATCGCTGGCTCCTCGAGGTGCTGGCCGAGCGAAACACCGTCACGGTGCTGCGCATGTGGTGACATGACGATGGATCGCAGTTGGCTGACCAAGTCAGTTTGTTGAAGCAGCACTTGCCTTGCAGTTTGCGCAGATGCTGCCCAGTCTTCCAGTGCGGCTGCACTGAGTGCAGGCCATTCACCCGCTGCCATCCCATTCCAAAGCCGATGCGCCTGCCTCAGACTCTGCGGGGCCTGCATCCACTCCAAAAACGCCTCCAGCTTGGCATGGTGCGCGTTGTCGTCTTGCGGGTAGATGTGCCAGATGAAGGCTTGGCCCGCCCACAGGGCGCGCACCAGCGAGTCTTCGCCGCGCACCAGGTTGAGGTCGCAGGCCCACAGCATCTCGTCAAAGCCGTCTTGGTGGGTGTAGGGTAGGGCGCTCCAGCGGGGGTGCACGGCCATGCCCGATAGCGCTTGTTGCACTGCTGCCAGTGGGCGGCCGGGGGTGACCATCAGGTGGTGGGGCGTGCCCACCAGTTGTTGCAGCACTTGGGGCAGGGCCGCAGGTTCGTAGCAAAACAGGCTGATCAGCAGGGCGTTGGGGGCCAAGTTGGGGGCGTGTTGCTGGCGCCAGGCAGCGCGATCAAAGCGGTCTTGCCGTTCTTGCAAATCGGTTTCGCGCAGCAGGCCACCCGTATCTGCCGTGAAGCCGGGGTAGAAAAAGCGCTTGGTCCAGCCTTTGGCGGGGCCGCTCATCACGGGCGAAGGCATGTTGTGCATGCGGGGTACCCAGTCTTCGGCGCTCAAATATTCCAGGTTGATCCACGCCGGTTGTTGTGGGCGAGTTGCGACACCGTGGGCCACAAAGGCTTCGGGCAAGCTGCAGCCAAAGGCTTCGACCCAGACGTCGGCGGGTGCGAGCGTTTGCAGTACTTTGTGTTGGCTGGCGGCAGCCCAGGGCAGCACTTGCAAGTGGGGTAGAGCTTGGGCTTCGGGGGCCATCCAGGCGAGGGCCGAGGCGTCGTCTACCCACAGCCGCACCGATTGGCCCTGGGCCAGCAGCTGGCGCGACAGGCGCCAGCACACGCCGAGGTCACCATGGTTGTCGATGACGGTGCAAAAAATATCCCAAATTTTCCCGGAGTGACGCGAGTGCATGGGGGGAGATTGTCGCGGCAAAGTGTTTCGCCGTCACAATACGCGCCATGACAGCGGCACACGACGAATCCTTGTTGGCCCAGGTGGCAGCGCTCCCGGCTTTGCCGGGGGTTTACCGCTATTTTGATGCGCAGGGCAACGTGCTGTACGTGGGCAAGGCCAAGCAGCTCAAAAAGCGGGTGTCGAGCTATTTCCAGAAGGACCACGGCGGCACACGCATTGGCCACATGGTCAGCAAAATCGCCCGCATGGAGACCACGGTGGTGCGCTCCGAGGCCGAGGCATTGCTGCTCGAAAACAACCTCATCAAAACCCTGAGTCCGCGCTTCAACATCCTGTTCAGGGACGACAAAAGCTACCCCTACCTCAAGCTCACGGGCAATGGCCGCAGTCCGCTGCCCGCCGTGGTCACCACACCTGAGGCACAGCACTACCCGCGGGTGTCGTATTACCGAGGTGGTGTAGAAAAGAAGCACCGTTACTTTGGCCCCTTTCCCAGCGCCTGGGCGGTCAAGGAGTCGATTCAGCTGATCCAAAAGGTGTTCAAACTGCGCACCTGCGAGGACACGGTGTTTGCCAACCGCACCCGGCCTTGCCTGCTGTTTCAGATCAAACGCTGTTCGGGCCCCTGCGTGAACCTGATCAGTCCCGAGGACTACAAGGCCGACGTGCAGCATGCCGAGCAGTTTTTGAGCGGCGAGACCCAGGCGCTGATGCGCGAGATGGAGCAGCGCATGATGGCGCACGCCGATCGGCTCGAGTTTGAGCAGGCGGCCGAGGTGCGCAACCAAATGACGGCCTTGTCACGGGTCTTGCACCAACAGTCGGTCGACACGGCGGTGGACACCGACGCCGACATCCTGGTGGCACGGGTGCAAGGGGGGCGCGCCTGTGTGAACCTGGCCATGGTGCGCGGCGGGCGGCATTTGGGAGACCGTCCTTATTTTCCGGTGCATGTCCAGGACGCCCAAGACCTGTTGGGGCTGGAAGAGGGCGAAGGTGAGGGTAAAGAGCAGCGCCCGGTCGAGGTGCAGGTGCTCGAAGCCTTTTTGGCGCAGCACTACATTGGCGTGCCTGTGCCGCCACTGCTGATTTTGAGTGCCTCTATGGACAAAGCCTTGATCTCAACCTTGTCTGCGCAGTCGGGTGTCAAGATCAGCACCGTGACACAGCCGCGCGAACACCGCCGCGTGTGGTTGGAGATGGCCGAGAAAAATGCCGAACTGCAATTGGCCCGCCTGCTGGCCGAAGAGGGTTCGCAGCAGGCCCGCACCCGGGCGCTGGCCGAGGCGCTGGATCTGGCCCCCGACGATCTGGACCAGCTGCACATCGAGTGTTTTGATATCTCGCACACGGCAGGCGAGAACACACAGGCTTCGTGTGTGGTTTTCCGTCAGCACAAGATGCAAAGCGGCGACTACCGCCGCTACAACATCGAGGGCATCACGCCGGGGGACGATTATGCGGCCATGCGCCAGGTGCTGTTGCGCCGTTATGGCAAATTGGCCGAAGCCCTGCGCTCTGGCGAGGGCACGGCCCGGCTGCCCGATCTGGTGCTGATCGACGGGGGCAAAGGCCAGGTGAGCATGGCCCGGGAAGTTTTTACCGACCTGGGGCTGGACCTGTCGCGCATCGTCGGCGTGGAAAAAGGCGAAGGCCGCAAGGTGGGGTTGGAAGAGCTGGTGTTTGCCGATGGCCGTGACAAGGTTTACCTGGGCAAGGACTCGGCAGCGCTGATGTTGGTGGCGCAAATTCGAGACGAGGCGCACCGTTTTGCCATCACCGGCATGCGTGCCGCACGCGCCAAAGTACGCATGGGCGGCAGCAAGATCGAGGAGATTCCGGGCATTGGGCCGCGCAAACGGGCGCGGCTGCTGCAGCGTTTTGGGGGGGTGCGGGGCGTCGAGGCGGCCAGCGTTGAGGACCTGGCCGGGGTGGAAGGCATCTCGCACGAATTGGCTGAAACCATTTACAACGCCTTGCGCTGAAGCTGGAGATGTTGTCATCGCGCCCTCGTCTGGGCGTGCCACAATCAAGCCCATGTTTTTCACGATTCCCACCATCATGACCTGGACGCGCATCGTCGCGATTCCTTTGATCATTGGCGTGTATTACCTGGACAGCCTGAAGGTCGAAACGCAAAACCTGATCGCCACGGTCATGTTTGTCCTGTTTGCCTGGACCGACTGGCTGGACGGCTTTTTGGCCCGCAAGCTCAACCAGACCTCGGCCTTCGGGGCTTTTTTGGACCCGGTGGCCGACAAGTTTCTGGTGTGTGCAGCTTTGCTGATTTTGGTGCACATGAACCGGGTGCATGTGTTGATCGCCCTGGTCATCATTGGCCGTGAAATCGCCATTTCTTCCTTGCGTGAGTGGATGGCGCAAATCGGCGCGGGCAAGAGTGTGGCGGTGCACATGGTGGGCAAGCTCAAAACCACGGTGCAGATGGTGGCAATTCCTTTTTTGCTTTACGACGGCATGCTGTTGGGTGTGATCGATACCCGCGATTGGGGTGCGGTCTTGATTCTGATCGCAGCCATTTTGACCATCTGGTCGATGGTGTACTACATGCGCAAGGCCTTGCCTGAGATTCGGGCTCGGGTCAAATGAACGATGCGCAGCAACGCATGGCGTGGCTACAAGCCACGCCGGTGGTGTTCGTGTTGATTTGGAGCACCGGCTTCATCGTGGCCCGCTATGGCATGCCGCACTCTCCGCCGTTCAGCTTCCTTGTGCTGCGTTACTTTTTGTCCATCGCGTGTTTCTTGCCCTGGATCTGGCTGGCCCGCGTGCACTGGCCCAAGAGCCGCGTGCAATGGCTGCATTTGTCGGTCTCCGGCATCCTGATGCACGCCGCATATCTGGGCGGCGTGTGGGCTGCTGTCAAGGCGGGCATGGGTTCGGGGCTGTCCTCTCTCATCGTGGGGTTCCAGCCGGTGCTCACGGCGATTTGGCTGTCGTACAGTTTGCGCGGATCGGACCAGCCCGGTGTTACCCCAAGGCAGTGGTTGGGTTTGTGTTTGGGCTTTGTGGGCCTGCTGATGGTGGTGTGGCGCAAGCTCACTTGGGGCTCACCCCTGGACCATGTGACCCCAGAGAACATGGCGCTGGCCATCGGGGCCCTGCTGAGCATCACGGTGGGCACCCTCTACCAAAAGCGCTTTGTGCAGCCATGTGATGTGCGTTCGGCCAACACGGTGCAGTTGATGGCCGCGTTTGTGGTGACTTTGCCGCTGGCGCTGGCCGAACCCGAGGCCATGCGCTGGAATGCCGAGCTGGTCGGGGCCATGGCTTGGTCGGTGCTGGGGCTGACGCTGGGCGGCAGTTCCCTTTTGTATGTGCTGATCCAGCGTGGGGCCGCAGCCTCTGTGACCAGCCTGATGTACATGGTGCCGCCCACCACCGCCATCATGGCCTGGTTGCTGTTTGGTGAAACCATCACGGCCGCGACCCTGGTGGGCACGGCGCTGACGGCCTTGGGTGTGAGCTTGGTGGTGAGGGCGTCACCTCGGTGAACCTCTTGAGAACCCAGAGCTTGTATGCTCGCCGCTTTGACGGGCTGCGCCAAGGCGTTGCCGCCACTTTCATTGATTTGACAAAGGACACCCCATGACTCGACACCGCATTGCCGTGATTCCAGGAGATGGCATTGGCAAAGAGGTGATGCCCGAGGGCCTGCGCGTGATGGACGCCGCGGCCCGCAAGTTCGGCATCGACTTGCAATTTGACCATTTTGATTTTTCCAGCTGGGACTATTTTGAAAAGCATGGGCAGATGCTGCCGGACAACTGGAAAGACCAGATTGGTGGTCATGACGCGCTCTATTTCGGTGCGGTGGGCTGGCCAGAAAAAATCGCTGACCACGTGTCTTTGTGGGGATCTTTGCTGTTGTTTCGGCGCGAGTTTGACCAGTACATCAACCTGCGTCCAGCGCGTTTGATGCCTGGCATCATCGCCCCGGTGGTGCGCCGTGATGGCAGCGCACGCCAACCCGGTGAGATTGACATGTACATCGTGCGAGAAAACACCGAAGGCGAGTACTCGGCGGTTGGCGGGCGCATGTTCCCCGGCACCGAGCGCGAGATCGTGATGCAGGAGACCATCATGAGCCGCGTGGGCGTGGACCGTGTGCTCAAGTTTGCCTTTGAGTTGGCGCAGTCGCGCCCCAAAAAGCACTTGACCAGCGCCACCAAATCCAATGGCATCGCCATCACCATGCCGTATTGGGACGAGCGTGTGGCCGAAATGGCCAAGGGATATCCGGCCATCAACGTGGACAAATTCCACATTGACATCCTGACGGCGCACTTTGTACAGCGCCCCGACTTTTTTGACGTGGTGGTGGCCAGCAATTTGTTTGGTGACATCCTGAGCGATTTGGGGCCAGCCTGTACCGGCACCATCGGCATCGCCCCCAGCGCCAACCTGAACCCCGACCGCAAATTTCCATCCTTGTTTGAACCGGTACACGGCTCGGCCCCGGACATTGCGGGCAAGGGAATTGCGAACCCGATTGGCCAAATTTGGTGCGGCGCCATGATGCTGGAGTTTTTAGGCCACAAGGCAGCGCATGATGCGGTACTGTCGGCCATTGAAAAAGTACTGGCAGCAGGTCCTGATGCGCCGCGTACACCAGATTTGGGCGGTAAAGCAAGTACTTCTGATGTCGGTAAAGCCATTTCAGAGGCTTTGTGATTTGAAAGCGAGGTGCGCTGCGCTTGTTCGTCAAAAAATCTTGTTAAGCCGCGCACTTGCTGGGTTTTCAAGGCTAGAATCCACCGCTCGATGGGCAATGCCTGACACCGATTGACATACCCACAAGGTATGGATTTAATTGTTCAGGGCATTGCTTGCCCTAACCCTTTGCATCAACATGCTCAGCCTGTTGATATGTCATTTGACCCTACGCCGTTTGTCACGGCATCAACACCCAGAGGTTTTTTGTGAACAAAACTGAATTGATTGAACACATTGCCAAGCACGCCGATCTGTCCAAAGCTGCCGCTGGTCGCGCTTTGGAAGCCACCATCGGTGCCGTGCGCACCACCTTGAAAAAGGGCGGTACCGTTTCCTTGGTGGGTTTTGGTACTTTCGCAGTGGGTAAGCGTGCCGCCCGTACGGGTCGCAATCCTCGCACCGGCGCTGCCATTAAAATCAAGAAAGCCAATGTGCCAAAGTTCCGTCCAGGCAAAGGCCTCAAGGACGCTTTGAACTGATAGACATTGAGGGGGTGCTTAGCTCAGTTGGTAGAGCGGCTCCTTTACACGGAGTAGGTCGGCGGTTCGAGACCGTCAGCACCCACCACCTCATGAACAAAGGCGAACCCGTGGTTCGCCTTTTTTATTGAACAACCGAGACTTCAAAAATGTTTGACGCCATTCGTAACAAATCCAGGATTTTGATGGGCGTGCTGGTCGTATTGATCATCCCCTCGTTTGTTTTGTTTGGTGTGGAGGGCTACAACAACCGGGCCGATCGTGGCGCCGTGGTGGCCAAAGTCGGGGACATTGAAATCACCCAACAGCAGTGGGATGCCCAGCACCAGCAAGAAGTTGACCGGCTGCGTGCGTCCATGCCCAACCTTGATCCCAAGATGCTGGGTTCAGACCAGGCACGTTACGCCAGCCTGGAGCGGATGGTCAATGAACGTTTGGTGGCCATGGCCTCAGAGAAGCAATTGTTGGTGACCAGTGACCAACGCCTTGCGAATTACCTCAAACAAGACCCCTCCATCGCCAGTTTGCGTGGTCCCGATGGCAAACTGGACATGGACAGGTACCGCCAGTTGGCCGCCAGCCAAGGGATGACGCCTGAAATGTTGGAGGCGCAGGTCAGGCGTGATTTGTCCGGCCAGCAGGTCCTGTCTGCGCTTCAGGCTTCGGCCATGGCTTCACAACAGCAAAGTGATTTGGCTTTGCAGGCATTTTTGCAACGCCGCGAGATCCAGATTCAGCGGTTTTCTCCGGCCAACTTTGTTGCCAAAGTTCAACCCCGTGATGCCGATTTGGAGCAGTTTTACAAAACCCACTCGGAGCGATTCAGGTCCGCAGAGTCTGCCGATGTGGAGTTCTTGGTGTTGGATGCCGCTGCATTGGCCAAGACCATTCAATTGCCCGAGGCAGACGTTAAGAGCTACTACGAGCAAAACATCCAGCGCTTGTCAGGTCAAGAGCAGCGCCGTGCCAGCCATATTTTGATCAATGCGCCCAAAGACGCGCCTGCGGCTGAAAGAGACAAAGCGCGAACCAAGGCCGAGGGTTTATTGGCCAGCGTGCGCAAAGAGCCCAAGAGCTTTGCAGATTTGGCACGCAAGAATTCCGAAGATCCAGGCTCTGCAAGGAACGGGGGAGACCTGGACTTTTTCGCCAAAGGCGCCATGGTCAAGGTGTTTGAGGACGCTGCGTTTGCGCTCAAAAAGGGCGAAATCAGCGGTGTCGTCGAGTCTGAATTTGGGTTTCACATCATTCAACTCACTGACATCAAGGCGCCCGTGACGCCAAGCCTTGAAGCCATGCGCCCCCAATTGGAAGCCGATTTGAGGCAACAGCAAGCCAAGCGCCAGTTCGCTGAGTTTGCCGAGACATTCAGCAACAGTGTTTATGAACAATCCGACACTTTCAAACCCATCGCCGAGAAACTTCGCTTGCAGGTTCAACAAGTCAAGGGCGTCAGCCGTAGCCCAACTGCAAGCACTGCCGGTGTTTTGGCAAACCCCAAAGTGTTGGAAGCCTTGTTTTCAGAGGAGTCCATCAGCAAGCGTCGCAACACGGCTGCCATAGAGCTGGGCAACAACACCCTCGTGTCGGCTCGGCTGACCCAGTACAAGCCAGCTGCGGCCCGCCCTTTTGAAGAAGTCAAGGATGCAGTTCGCTCAGAGTTCATGGTTGATCAGGCTGTGGCACTGGCCAAAGCCGAAGGGCAAGCGCGTTTGGCCGAATGGCAGAAAAAGCCTGATTTGGCCCAGGTAGGTCCCGCCTTGATCGTGTCCCGAGATCAAAACCAAGGACAAGCCCAAAAGCTTGTGGATGCCGCATTGCGCACCGATCCGTCGTCCATGCCATCCCTGGTGGGGGTGGACTTGGGCGCCATGGGCTATGCCTTGGTGAGGGTGAACAAGGTGGTGCCCCGCGAGGAGTCGAGCCCGCAGCAAAAAGCGCAAACCCGCGATCAGTTTCAACGGTTGTTGTCGGGTGCAGAATCGGCAGCCTACATGGCGCATTTGAAGGCGCAGTTCAAGGTGCAAATTTTGGCGCCCAAGCCCAAGACCTCTTCGGCTTCATAATTCTTCTCAGTGGGCCAAATGGTCGATTTCTTCAGGCTATAATTCACGCCTTACGGTGGCTGTAGCTCAGTTGGTAGAGTCCAGGATTGTGATTCCTGTTGTCGTGGGTTCGAGCCCCATCAGCCACCCCAAATACCTTCAGCCAAGCTCCTTTTCTTCGATCGAGTTTGGTTTTTTTGAGATGTGATTTGAAGCCTTTAACGGGGCGATCAGCTTGCTTTTCAATGTATAATTTCATGCTTCTTTGCGGGAATAGCTCAGTTGGTAGAGCGCAACCTTGCCAAGGTTGAGGTCGCGAGTTCGAGCCTCGTTTCCCGCTCCACTTTTTTGGTGGATTTTTTCAAAAAGGAAGTTTCTACTCCTTTTTTTGGCGCGATAGCAAAGCGGTTATGCAACGGATTGCAAATCCGTCGAGCCCAGTTCGACTCTGGGTCGCGCCTCCAAATGTCTTGTATGGTCTCCATCCCGCGTCAGGCGGGATTTTTTTTGGGCTTGTGCTAACCCCGCACGAGTTTTTGAATCAGGTCAGCCGTACCGGATGCTTGGTATTTGCGCATCAAGTTGACACGATGAATCTCCACGGTTCGGTGGCTGATGCTCAGCGCTTTGCCGATCGCCTTGCTGCTCAAGCCCTCCGTCAGATGGGCGGCCACCTCGCGCTCGCGGGCCGTGAGTTCGGCTTTCACAGGTTTTCGCGCTGACAGGTCTTCGAACGTCCAGATGCCGGCCTCGTGCGGGGCTTGCCTATTCAGGGCTCGTCCGGTGACATGGCACCAGAATGTCTCCCCTTTGAATCGACCATCCACCCGTTTCATCACCCGGTCGTCTGCATACACTCCGTTGGCGTTCAGGATCGGTGCAATGCGCTGGCCCGTGCGCTCGTATTCGTCTGCACTGGGGTACAAAAGCTGAAAACTTTGCCCAATCAGTTGTTCCCGGGTGGCGCCAAACATTTCGCACAACCGTTGATTGCAATCCACCATGGACCGGTTGCGTGAAAGCACCATGCCAACCGGCGCCAGGTCAAAGGCAAGTCGGTAATCGATGTCGTGGACAGGTTCTGGCATCAGGGCGCACCATTACGAAAAACTACGTAGGCCATTACGTAGTATCGTAGCAACTTCAATCTTTTCTGGAGACGCGTGTGAACAAGATTTTTCCTTCCGCTGCCGAGGCTTTGAAGGACATCGTGGCAGATGGACAGCTCATTGGCGTGGGCGGTTTTGGCCTGTGTGGCATTCCCGAGGCCTTGATTGCCGCCTTGCGCGACAGTGGCGTGCAAAACCTGACGGCGATTTCCAACAATGCGGGCGTGGACGACTTTGGTTTGGGTTTGTTGTTGCAGACTCGCCAGATCAAGAAAATGATCGCCTCCTATGTGGGCGAAAACAAGGAGTTTGAGCGCCAGTACCTGGCCGGTGAGTTGGCGCTGGACTTCACACCCCAGGGCACGTTGGCCGAGAAGCTGCGTGCGGGTGGTGCTGGCATCCCGGCCTTTTTCACCAAAACGGGCGTGGGCACCATGGTTGCCGATGGCAAGGAGTTGCGTGATTTTGACGGCGAAACCTATGTGATGGAGCGCTCTTTGGTGCCCGATGTGTCACTGGTCAAGGCGCACCGCGCCGACAAGTCCGGCAACCTGCAGTTTCGATACACCTCGCGCAACTTCAACCCGGCCGTGGCCATGGCGGGCAAGATCTGTGTGGTCGAGGTCGAGGAGATCGTGGAGACGGGCGAGATGCACCCCGACAGCGTCCACCTGCCTGGCATTTACGTGCACCGCATCGTGCTGAACAAGACCCCCGAAAAGCGCATTGAAAAGCGCACCATCACTGAAAAAGCTGGAGTTTGATATGAGCTGGAGTCAAGACCAAATGGCCGCGCGTGCGGCCCATGAACTGGAAGACGGTTTTTATGTGAACCTGGGCATCGGCATTCCCACGCTGGTGGCCAATTTTGTGCCTGCCGACAAGGAAGTCTGGCTGCAAAGCGAGAACGGCATGTTGGGCATTGGTCCTTTCCCGAACGAAGACGAAGTCGATGCCGATCTGATCAATGCCGGTAAGCAAACCGTCACGACCATCAAAGGTTCGTCGATTTTTGGCAGCGAGCAATCGTTTGCCATGATCCGGGGCGGCAAGATCAACTTGTCGATTCTGGGTGCGATGCAGGTGACCGACAAGGGCGATCTGGCCAACTGGATGATCCCTGGCAAGATGGTCAAGGGCATGGGGGGCGCGATGGACCTGGTCGCGGGTGTCAAACGTGTGATCATCTTGATGGAGCACGTGGCCAAAAAGAAAGACGGCACCGAAGACATGAAGATCTTGCCCGAGTGCACCTTGCCGCTGACCGGCAAAGGGGTGGTCGACCGCATCATCACCGACCTGGCCGTGATGGATGTGACCGATGCAGGCCTCAAAGTGGTCGAACTGGCCCCGGGCGTGACCCCCGAATTCCTGCAAAGCAAGACGGGCGTGAAACTGGTTTTTTGAACCGCCCACAGCCCATGAAAAAAGGCCCCGTGAGGGGCCTTTTTGTTGGGTACTTGGAGCGGGTGATGGGAATCGAACCCACGTTATTTGCTTGGGAAGCAAGAGTCCTACCATTGAACGACACCCGCATACAGAAATTCTAATCGCTTTGGCTCAGCGTTCAGCGCTGCTACAAAAGGACTCAAAGCTAAAATCGATCCATGCACCGCTCCAACCTCAAAAGCCAAGCCTTGAATTTGCAGCCTTGGTTTCTGCTTTTGCTGGCCTGTTACACGGTGTTGGAGCTTTCCTTTAACCACAGGCTGCTTGAATTGGCGGGTGACTTGCAAAGGAGCGCCAGCACGGTTCAATTGAACGACATTGAAATTTGGGGGCGTGTCGTTTCTGGTTTGGGTTTGGCCCTGTTGTTGATGCGATGGCTCGACAACTGGGTGCGTTCCAGGCTTGGGCTGTTTTTGCTTTGCTGTACGCTGGGTTTGTTCAGCATGTGGCATGCGCAAAAGGCTTTGGTGGACACCATCGTGGCGCGTGCGGACGCGCAAGACCTGATGATGAGCTGGAAGTCCCAGCTGAGCACGCAGGAAGCCCTCAACGGGCGCATTTCGCTGCGTGGTGAAACCTTGTTGACCAGTCCGGCCCCTCCTGAGATACGGCCTGTGATGAGTGCCTTGTGGGCCTCTTCTGTGTCGGGGCTGTACCCGGAGGATCTGGATTCGGATTCGGGTGCCTCACAATTGGTCAGCAACTTGTTTGCGCCAGAAATCACCCAAGCGCAAAGGGTGGCGGCTTACCGCAAGACGGTCATGACACCCGTGGTGCTGGGCGCTTCCTTGTTGTTTGGCTTGCTTAATTTGTGTCAACTGTTTGCAGGTCTGTTCACTTGGCTGGTGATCGTGGCAGGGCAAGACCGGTGGTTGAAGTTTTGCAGGTCATGGCTGCTTTTGGCATTGACCGTGTTGTGCATGGGATTGAGTTGGTGGCCGGGCAATGTTTGGACCACATCGCCAGCGTACCGACTGGTCGCCAGTCCCGCGCTGTGGGCCGAAAAACCCTATCTGGCCCTTTTTGTGGAATGGAGTGCACGCGCAGAACCTGCTTGGGCAGATTCGGTGGCCTGGGTTCACCAGGCTTTGCTGCAAGACTTCGAGTTCAACGTGCCCTTTCGCCATTGGCTGGGGCAAGAGGGCACGCCACCCTGATGGGTGGCTGTGCCCCGGCAGACCTTCAGGTCTGCATCACTTGAGCACATCGCCCACGCAGAGGTACTTGATCTCCACATAGTCGTCCATGCCGTGGTGTGAGCCTTCGCGGCCCAGGCCAGATTGCTTGACGCCGCCGAAAGGCACGTGTTCGGTGGCCAGGATGCCCACGTTGATGCCCACCATGCCGT
>JACCDZ011995420.1_pt1 | contig 29743 bp, 40 predicted proteins | sample 7449551 | NCBI WGS metagenome assembly JACCDZ01 (sample SAMN15323452, study PRJNA562643) | freshwater metagenome | isolation source: river surface water | place: USA:Blue River Watershed | collected 2017-08-18 | reverse complement strand
TTCTTTTTCTTAACACCAGTCTATCCAAATAATTAAGAATTAAGAAAGGAGATTATAAAATGATAGGAATGAGACACGAAAAAACAAATGATTTAAGCTTTCAAAATGAACACGACGGAAGCGTAGCGCATAAAACTAACAAAAAAACTCTTTTAATCGCTTTGTCAACATTAGCACTAGCAGCGTGTAATGGAGGCGGTGGCGGAAGCTCTGGCGGAGATACTCCAAGTCCAACACCTACTCCTCCAGCTCCTGTTGTAGTTCAAGCATTAAGCGTTACACAAAATGTAGTTCCAAGTTTGAATAAAGTTGGTAGTCATCAAGTATGGTACATGGTAGTTAATAATCCAAATGACTTTACTGTAAATGTTTCTCACTCAACAGATTCTATTCGTAGTGAACAAACTAACTTTCGTTTTGATCCAGCTAATACAACTATGCCAATTAATCCAAGTAAATTTGCTATGCAGTATGATGGTGGTGTAAGTGGTGTTACTACTGATTGTTTATCTTTATTTAATCAAAGTTCAAGCAATGCTCTTGGCGCTCATCAATCTTGTGCTTTTAAATTAGAAGCGCAGTGGGCAGGAAATACTTCTGGTAAAACTAACTTTAATTTTAAAATGGCTTATCAATTACAATATGACAATAGTCTTTACATCGAAAGTATTGGTTGTGTAGCTAATTCAAATACAACTTGCTTGAGCGGTAATCAAAATTTACAGTATAATATTCTGAATATGTCTAAAATAGCAAATGATTTAAAAGGAAATGTTGCTGATGGCAACAATGAAAACCTAAATATGCTGAGTATTGATGGAACAACCTATTGGGATGTTAACACAAACTCTTCTGGAGTAGCATCTGTTTATTCTTTAAATTATAATGCATCAACAAATACGTATAATAAAGTTTTGACGAATACATATAATGGAAGCCAATTTACAACAGGTTCTGGTGGGTTTGCTGTTATTTCAACAAATGGACAAAATTTTTATCAAAAATATTATAATCAAGATGGTGTAATGACTTCCGTGCAATCAACTAATAATGATTTAGGTTGGGCTTATGGTCTTGATGGTAATATTTATGGAGGTGGAAGTAATACTGGATCAACGAATTTGTATAAATTAAATCAAGCGAATAACACAATCGCTTCTTTAGTTGATGGAACAAATCAAGCAATTAGAGGTGCTTCTGCTAATGGTAATTTATTAACAACTAGTAGAACTGGTGCGCAAACAACTAGTTGTTATAATGCATCAAATAGTTATTCAAAATCGACTATGAATATGAGTGGATTAACAAGTTCTTATCAAATTCCAAAGGTTCAACCGAATGGTTATTTTGTTATGGCTTCTAATACAACTGATTATTATAACTTATATAATCAACAGCAAACTGTTTCAGCTTCATACTTAATGGATATTGATAATTGTGTTTTAAGTAAAACTACTTATATGGCTAATTTCGGAGATGCTTTAAGTTATGATTCTTTAACTACTCAATTTGGAATAGCTCGTGGTGAAAATGCCAATCTTAATCGTTATATCGAGAGCGCTACGAATTTCAGCAATGGATTAAATGGCGGAAATTAATCAAAGATTAAATTAAGTAAGATAAAATGGATGCTAAAAAGCATCCATTTTTTTAAATAATATTTTCTAAATTTTTATTAGCGAGTTCAATAAATTCTTTTCTTACTCGCTTTGATTGTGTTCCACGACTGATATTTTGCTCTTGTTTTTTTGCCTTTAATAAAACTATAAGGTCATCAATAGGGTTATTAAAAGCATCTTGTTCTAATAAATCAGGAGTCCAACCTTGTTTAATATAAATTTTTTCAATCATATAATTTCCTCGAAAATATTTTATTAATGAATATTAACTCATTGCCTAATAATTGTCAATTAGTTCTATTAAAATTAGAAGAATTTATAAAAAATATGAAATAGAATTAATATACCATTTCATAAATTCATAATCAGCAACAAAAGACCACTGTGGCGAGGTACACTACTTTTTATTTGTCAAATTTTATTTCATGTAATTGACAAGTGATATCTTTATATGATTATATTAATTTATACATTAATATAAAAGGATTAATAATATGAAACCAAGAGTTTTTATAAAAGGCTATGATGCTAGGTTTATGTTTCATAGCCCATCTGAAGATTTGTTAACTGATATAGTTAGAGAAACAAAGAAAAAAAGCAAAGAGCTAAATGAGAGAATTAATCAAAGCCCTGAAATTTTGGAAGCTCTTATTTTCTATCTTTATCACGATCGAACTAAACTATACAGATAGCTTTTTCATTAATTTAATAAATCTATCTGTTATTTAATTAATAATTCGATTGCTTTTTTTGTTTGTTAAAGAGTTAAATAAAAATTTGTGAAAAGATGAAGAGTATGATACAGTTATATATTAAGATTAAATGAATGGAGTAACTATTTTGGAAATTTATAATTATATGGAATTTGCTCAACACGAATTTGAGAAGACTATTAACTTTAAAAATATAGCCGACTTACCAATTTTACCTTCTGAAAGAATATGGACTGATAAGCAAATTGCAGAATTGGATTTGGCTTTATCTAAATATTATAAATAATTTTAAAAAGGATGTTTATGAAAGATACGGATATTATAAGTAGTTGTGGAAATATATTCGCTGATTTGGGTTTTGATAATCCAGAAGGAATGCTTTTACAAGCACAATTGTTATACCAGAAAGAAAAAGAAACTGGAATACCATGTCGATTCGGCTGGGAAGAAGCTTTTATAGAATTTAAAGATATAAATGAGAATGAAATCATAATTCCTGATGTTTTTGAAGAGGAAATTTTGAGATTATTATTGATGCTCAAATTAATAGAATTAGAAAAATTTTTAATTAAAAAGGAACTCAAATATGTGTTATAACGGAGATAATATTAATCGTATGATTGAATTTGTCAAATCAAAAAAGTTTGATCATGCTTTCACAAGGAAGTGTCTAATTCAGGCTGGGATTTATGACGAAAACATGAAATTAACTGCAAAATATAGAAGAGGCGAAGAAGAATATGCGCATGATTATGAAATAAAATAACATACCATTCTAAGTTATTTATAATTAAAAAGCGGAATTAAATTTCTTCTGGCAACTTCCTTTAAATTATTCAATCTATCTTGCTCTTCTTTGTTTTTTGGTGGAACAGCCACTCTTCCTAAAGAAACTTTTTCAAAAGCATCTCTTTGAAAATTTGGCAAGTCTGGGTCTTGTCTAAGTATCTCAGGAGTGTATCCTTCGATTACATATTTTGATTTATTCATGTTTTTTGTCCTGTATCAATTTTAATTTCTTTTCTTCCTTCTTATTTTTTTATTTATACAATGAGTTATATTAATGTATATGCTTTTAAAAGTCAAATAATTAAAAAAAAAGAGGTCTTAACCTCTCTTTTTATTGAACTTGATATGTAGTTTCATACACAAGTTTTGTAACTGGGTTAGTACATAAACTTGCAGCTTTTCTTGTTTGACAAGAGTGAGAAAATCCTGGATAAGCTTCATTTAATCCTGCTTCAGTACAAGTATAGGTTTTTCTTGCCCAACAATTCCCTTGCATTGTCATTGTACTTCCATTTTGACAGCTAAATCCAGCTTGATAATTGTCTGCACCATTTCTACATGGTGTTTGATAAGATCCAGCCCAAACATCACATTCTATTTGGGTATAATATTTCAACAAATTATCCTGATTATTTTAATAAATTATTGTCATTTGATTTTAATGTTTCACTTGTACTACCTGTTGTTTGTGTTGAATCTGTTGTCATTGCTTTTTTAGATGAAAAATCCATATTTTTGTTCAAATTAACTAACATAGAGTTTGGGTAAACATCAGGAATATCACAGCCTGACCTAATTAGATTCATGTTTGCTGAAACAAGTGGACTTGTTGAATCTACAACTTTTGAATAATTTTTTTCGCCAGACAGTTTTTTGACCTCACCTTTTGTAAATACACTATCATTGAAGTTTTTTTTAGGATATAACATAAATACATTTAATTGATGTTTATATGAATCAGCATTAATTATTAAACATGTTGGATAAAAAGAGTTGCTGTTAAAATTTAATGGAGCGGTATTTAAATAATTTGCCATATCGTCTAATTTTACAACTATTGGTAAATAATTATTTTGAGAATTAGTTGCAATAATTTTTTTATAAATAGGATCATAATTAGAATTTAAATATTTAATAGCTATATTTTCTTGTGCTTTCATTAAGTCTAGAGATGAATTTCTAAACTGTTGATGTTGAACAGATGCAATAACACCATATGAAATACTCATAACAGTGCCCAAAATGGCAAGTGATAGCATCATCTCAACCAAACTAAACCCTTTATTTAATTTAGGTGGCTGTTTTATTTTTTTATTCATTCATAAAACCTTTTCAGTAATTTTTTATATTCTAACATCATTTTAATTATAAATCAAATTTATTTGAAAAATTATCATATAAATATTGACTTTTAAGAATAAAACATTTATTATAATACAATAAAAATTTTAAAAGGGTGTAAAAGTGTTTAAAAATGCAATTGGTGTATCACTACAAGAAAGAAATAAAGTCTTTTTAGATTATCTAAAAATCAAAAGTGAAGATGAAAATGTTATCTTAAGAATAAATAGTAGATTGTATTTATTTAATGACGAAGCAGTTTATTTAAAAAAGAAATATCAGGAAACACAGGTTTTTCAAGCTTATAACTTTAATTCAATAGTTTTAGAATTAGAGCAACCCACTGAAGAAAACTTTGAAAAATTCAAAGATGAAATTCATAAAGATAAGCCAGAATATAATTTTCGAAGTAATTTATCAAAAAAAAATAATATCTTAAATGAAATTGTTAAAGAAAAATCTAATAATAATGCAATTTATAATGAAATTCCATCTAATATTCTAAAAAAAGATGTTAATAATAATATTATTGAAAGTAAAAATAATGACTTAGTTCAAAAAATTAAAAAACAGTCATTAATCCCTATTAAATTCTCTAAATTTATTTTTGTTGAAGAAGACTTTTTTGAAAATAACCGAGTTTTACTTTTAGAATTTTTTAACAAATATAAATTAAACCATTTAAGATTAAATTTTAATCAGTATTTTATGGATTTAAAAGAATTTTTTAATTTAAAAGATGAAAATGAAGTAGAAACATTATTATGGCAATTAAATTTAGATATAAATGATGCAGTTTTAAATTATTATTTGAAAAAACATATTCATTTTGATAATCAATTTCAGGAAGTAAAACAACAAAACTTCTTTGTAGTTCCAAATAAATATTTAGATAATCATTTATTAATGTTAAAAGAGCAAGATATTGTTGTAATCGATCAAATCTCCTTTAAATCCAAAATAGCTGACATTTATAATCTTGAATTATTTTTTAAAAATTGCAACAAGCCAGAAGATATTTATTCAATTTCCCCAGAAGAACTAATAAAAAAAGACATTGAAGATAAAGTTTTTGATGATGAGTTAATAATAAAAACTATTAAAGATTCAACTTTAGATACGCATATTGCGGAGCAAAAAATAGATGATTCTGGAATTATTATATATGATAATGTAAAACCATCAACTATTGAAGAAATTAAAACTATTAATTTGGTTGATGAAAAGTTATCTAATGATGAATTTTATAATCCTATTGAACAGATCGAAGAAAAAGTTATTATTCAAAAAAAGAGTAATAATTTAAAGAAATTTGTCAACATTCAATTAGTTAATGATGATAAAGAAGTGAATAAAAATTCAGAAGAAATGGTTACTTCTTCTGAAAAAATTGAAATTCCCTTATTTAATCATGAAAAACAAATCTTAATTGATTCAGAGTTACGAAGAGGCTCTCCAAGTAATAAAATTAATCGTCATATTTATGGTAAAAAATAGGTGTATTCAATAAAACAAGTCAATCTAAAAAACAAAAATTGTTAAATAACCCATATCATTTGGGTTATTTTTTATTAATCAATGGCATATTTAGCCCAAGAATCACCAGATGAATTAATCAATGATATTACACTTAAGAAAAACAACCTAACATCTTCATGATGTATTTGATATCCTTTTTTCATGTATTTGTTAATTCTGAAAAATGTAGCAACTGGATATGACACTTTATTGATTGTAATTCTTTTTTGTTTTATATCTCGTATAGCTTCCTTACTCATATATAAAATATTATTATTAATTGCACAACAACCAGCAAAAATATCAAATTTTTCAATCCATTTTTCTGGACTTAAAATGGTTTTTGGTAAAATTAATTGGATTTTTTCTGTTCCATTCGATAAATTATATAGGTCTCCATTTGGACAAGCCCATTTTACTTCAAAACCAATTTCTAAAAATTTATTGAAAATATTTGCAATGTTTCCATATTCTTCTGAAAAGAAAATATCATAATCAATAACATTTTCTTTAATATCGATTAAAGTTCTAATACAGCCACCACCTAATGTTAACTCTTTAGTATTGTTTATCAATTTTAATATTTTAGGATTTAATTTTCCAAATCTTGATTGTTTTAAATTTTTTAAATCTATTTTAATTATTTTCAGAAAAAATCTCCTTTATATAAACATATTTTTATTATTATATTGTATGCTATTATATCATATTAATGACTTTAAAGTCAAATCTAAATACAAGTATTTTAATTTTAAAAGGATGAGAAATAGCAGCAGTAATAATGCTAAAAAAATATAATCTATAGTATTATTTGCATTTTAATGTTGTATAAAATGATACTGTCATTTTATTTATAATGTTGTTATTAATTATTCCAGAAGAGTCAATTTGTGGTGATGAATTAGTGCTAACCATTTCATTTGAATTCATTTGTTTATTGAACATCATAGGAACAAATGGTTGATCATCCGATTGTCGATTTATATTCAATTCTTTTATTGAGCATGATTTAAATTGATTTTCGGATTTAATTAACGCCATGCGCTGTTTTAATTTATCATTTAAATTTTTTATTAGTATATCTTCGTTAATATCTTTTAAGCTTTCTGATGTTGTATATTTAATATTTTGAATTTTCCAATCTTTATCTTTAATTTCTGAAATAAAATTGTTTAAATTCCGAATATTTTTATCTGAAATTGAATAGACAATATTTCCTGTGTAATTATTTACCTCTCCATTTTTATCATAATTAGTAATAACTTGAATATTTGAATTTACAATTTGAATAGTTGGATATTTGCTTAAAATAGATTTGATTGATGTTTGGCTTTTATCTATTTGATCTAATGATTTATTCGGATTACTTGCACTATCATCATGTGAAATATTTAAAATAGTTAAATCAGATTTTATTTCTTTGGATGATGAAAGGTTAAAAGTAATATTACTATTGTCATCTTGATTATTTTGAGGTGGAATTGGCATTGCAAATGAGCTTGATGCAAACATTGTTGCAATAAATAATGTTTTTTTTCGCATAGTTATGTCCTATAAAGAATTTAAATAATTATAGCTCACTTACCAAGTTATGTCAAATATTAACTATATTTAGATTTGACAATATCTGATTTCTTCTGATACTATCTCTTATCTATAAATAAAAAGGAGTTCTCTGTGAATGGATTAAAAACTGAAATAATGAACTGTATGATTGAACTATTTTCAAATAGTAAAGATAATTGTAAACACATTATGGATATGAAACACTATATCGTTTTGAAAGAAACAGATAGTAATCAAATTATAATTAATAAATCTGTCCAAAATTTAATGATGTACTTTAAAATTGATAAATCTACTCCAAAAACATTTGATGCAAAAAAAGAAGAGCTGTTTGATGATTTTGTTTTATTTATTAATTTATCTATTAAAAAATTAAGAAAAGAAGATGTAAAAGAAGCATATAGTAAATTCATTGCTTTTTCAGAGTCTCAAAGTTTATCCAATAAAGAAAAACTTGATGCTTTTTATGCATTAAAAAACTTTGTTGCAATTAGGAAATATTCAAGAAAATAAAAAAGACATCTCATTTAGAGATGCTTTTTTAATAATATATTTTAGTATTAGTTTTTACTTCGCTTTCATTTTTTATTCCATTTAATTGTTTTAGTTTTAATATAGTTGTTTTTGTAGCTACAGAAACACGATATAAATTAGGATAACTTTCCCCTATTGTAATATATTTTTTAACTGGCATTATTTGTTTATTTTGAGGTTTATTTTTTACAATTGTTTTTGTAATTCTAGATTGAGTATTAAATCCACTTTCTAATGTTTTCATAATGTTTTGATCTTTTAATACACTCGATTCAGAAGATTCCTGTTTTAAATTTGTTGTGGGTTTAATAATTGATATATTTTCTCCGCTATTTCTTTTTACATAACTTTTTTGCATAGACTCAGCTTTCATTGGTGAACTGATTGATAAAAACTTATTAAAGATATTGTTTTTATTCTGTGCTTCACTTTCACTTATTTTTAATGTAGTTTTATCTCCACTATCAAAGATTACCATAGGCAATTCAGTTAAATTATATTTATTTTTAAATTCTTTATTTCTTTCTAATACATAGTCGAATGAACAATTAGTCTTAAATTTATATTGAGTTTTATACTTTATATAATAATAAATATTTTTACCAGCGTTATTTGACTCATTACAGTATAATATCTTCATTAAATTATTATTTGATTCGTCAAATATTGGTACTATATGAATAACAGCTTTTGTATATGGTAGCATATCATTAATATTAATAAAAGAACTTTCAAAAACATTTGCCACAATAAAAATATTCCTTGTCGGTTTTAAACTATTTGAATAATCATTTGTATAGTCAAAGTAATTATAGTCGTTAATTGATTTCAAAGAAAAAGTTTTTAAGTTTTGTGATTTATGTTCAATTAAATCATTGGATTTAATAACTATAGTTTTTGGTGGCTTATTATTTACTTTTTCAGATTTATTATTCTTAAAATAAGGGCAGAATAAATAACCAGAAACTGCTCCTATTGAAATTACACTTATAGATAAAACAACATACTTTATTTTATTATTCATTACTTTTCTTCTCTCCCATTGAAAATATATTTGATATTTCATTAATACTATATTATAATGCTAAAAGTCAAATCTAAATCACATTTTAATAAAAGGAAAGAAATGTCAATAATCAATTTTGTAGATATCGAAACGACGGGATTTTATTTTAAACAAAGGGATAGAATTGTTGAGTTTGCCAATATAGAATATGATCCTCATGAAAATAAAATAATCTCAGAAAATTCTTTTTTGGTTAATCCCAATATATATATTCCACCTAAGGTTTCTGAAATTCATGGAATTTATAATAAAGATGTTAATCATTTAAATGGCTTTGATTATCATTCTGCTAATGTTGCGACCTTGTTATCTCAAAATAACTATATTGCTGGTCATAATATTGATCGTTTTGACGTACCTTTTATTATGCAAGAACTATTAAGATATGATTCAATTGTTCCAAAACACTTTTTTATTATTGACACTTATCTTTTGGCTAAAAAATTTATTAAAGATCCCGAAGTTAAATCTTTTTCATTAGATAATTTATGTAAATATTATAATATTGATTTAAGTGTCAGAAATGTTCATGATGCCTTGGTTGATTGTCGATTAACACTCCAATTATTTAATAAATTAAGAGAACAATATAATTTATTAGATGATTTGATTTTTGTTGATGATGAGTATATTTTAGCTAAAAAATTGAATTATGATTTTTCACCTAAAAAATCTTTTGTTCTTCCTAAATATTTAAATGCTTTTGAAATTGATAAAGAAGTTATTGAATATGTTCAAAAAGAAAAACCAATTCTTCCTTGGTTAAATAGAAATCAACTAACAGGAGAATTATCGATTAGCTCTTTAAATAGTTGTGGCGTAGCTGATAAAAATTTTGTACCGATTGTTCTTTTAACTAAAATTGGGAAAGTAATTTGTCAAGATATTTTTATTAAACATTTTATTGATGTTGGTTGGCTGGAAAGTAATTATATGCCAACTAAAAATGGTATTGATAATAATATAGTCAAATTTAAAATAAAAATTGGAGCGAGTGGTAATGAGGTTATATATATTTCTTTTAATCAAGAATATATTCGAGAATACTTTTCAACAAATAAAGAAATTTATAAAAATTTAAAAATCGAAAGTGTTGAGTTAATTAAATCAAGACTACAAAAATAGATAAGGTGGAATTAACCCACCTTATTTATTTTGCATTAGACAATGGAGCTAATGATGAAATTTCATCAATTCTTAACAAGTTAAAATTTGACACATGCTTGGAAAAATGAGGTATTTTACATAATCTTTGGGCGGTTAGTACACTTAATACTGAATTTGCAGTTTTTGAAATATATAAACTGTTTTTTGAGCCTTGTTCAAATCCATGAACTTTCAAAACATCTTTAATGTCAACTTTAACTTTATCAATGTTTTCACATTTATCCCAAAATTCTTCACTTAAATCAAAACTAATTGCAAAAGCCATCTTTTTTCCTTTAAAAAGTTAGATAATTTTTATATTATCATACTTTCTTTCTTTTGTAAAATTCTTTTAATAATGATAAATATAAACTTGACAATTCTCTTTGATATACAGTATAATAACGTAATAATACTATTAATAGGAAATTTCATGAATTTAAGTCAGGAAGCCACCATCAGAACAAATCAAATGGCAATTCAGCCATCTGAAATTATTCTTACAAAAGAAGAAAAATTTAGTCAGGTCGATGTTAAATATGTAACCTCACTGGTTAATGAGTTAAATAAATCTGATAATTTATATAAATTTGAGGATAATATTAATGAAGAATTAAAAAGATTAAAGAGAAAATTATTAAATAACAATATTAATGATATTGATATTAATTCTAAGGCTGTTATTCAAGAAGTATTTATGAAGACTAAAAACTTTAACTTTAATAATAAAGGTTTTTTTAGTCGAGTTCCAATTTTAAGGAATATTATTTCTGAGGGAAAAAATATTATTAATAAACTACAATTGGAATATTCAAGCTTTACAAAGTTAGTTGAGGAAGTTGAAAGTAAACTTCAAGAAAATAAAAAACAAATTATTATCTCATTGCAGGAAAACGAAGCTAATAATCAAGAAATTTTGGATGCTTATAAAAAAACTTCGGCTTATTTAGTTGCATATAAGGTTTTTCTAGAACAAAAAACACTTGAATTAAACAATTTTATTTCTGAACATAAAGATGTTCAAGAGTTAATTATTAATAGTGAGATCATGAAAAAACAAACCGAAATTGATTATTTAAAAAACCGAATTCATTTCTTCTCTGAGGAAAAAATTAAAATTCTTGATCGTGTCTTTGATTTAAATGCTGATTTAACTGTTAAAACTAATATTTTAAATTACATTAAAGACTTTTTATCACATGGAATTGAAGATTTTTATCGTTTAATTGAAAACTTAATTAAAATTGAACAAAATCGTCGAAACTTACAATATAATGAAGATTTAGATAAAACTTATAAAGATTTATATCAGTTTGCTAAAGATAAGGGGCTTGAAAATTTAGTTAAAAGTGAAGAGGCAAAAACTAATTTTAGTTTGGGTTATGAAATTTTAAATGGTTATCATTTGAAATTATCGGAAACTATGAATAGAGTTTATGACATTAGAACTGAAAAAGCGAGAATTCGAGATGAAGAAGTTATTAAATACGAAAATCTCGATAAAGATAAGCTTGAATTATTGAAACCTAAAATAATTCAAATTGATGGTTTAAACATTTAAAAAAGGAAAGATATGTTAAATAATGGTGTTGATAAAAAACAGTTTGATTTAGTAAAATCTCAAGATAAGTATAGAGGTTTTTTAACTAAAAAATCCTTAACAAACGTTAAAGCACAAGTAATTGAAGTTTTAGATATTAGTGGCTCAATGGCAAGTTATTATCCGAAAGAAATTCAACGAGCTGTTAATTATTTGGCTGCTGTTGCTTTGTCATTAGATGATAATGGAGAGTTAGACACGTATGTTTTCTCTGAAAGTGCAGAGAAAATTGAAAATGTAACTGCTAAGAATTTAGAAAAATATGTCTCAAATGAAATTTTAAATAAGGAAAAAGACTTTCATTGGCACGGTACTAGATATGCACCATTTATGAAAGATATTTTAGATGATTTTTTTGATATTGAAACACATACGACTACTTCAGAAAAATCTTTCTTTGGATTATTTAGTAAAACAAAAGTAGAAAATAAATACTCAAAAAATAGCAAAGATAATTTTCCTGTATATGTTATTGTCTTAACAGATGGGATGTGTGATGATTTAAGTAATACTATCGAATTAATTGAATCAGCTAGAGATAGTAATATTTATTGGCAATTTATTGGGATTACAAATAATGAAAAAGAGCTAGAGCAGATTGCAAAATGGGGCGAAAAATACTCAAATGTGGGATTTTTTAAATTCTCAGATTTAAGAGTAATGGACGAAAGTAAATTGTATGAGCAACTTGTAAGTAGTGAATTTATTAATTTTATTAAAAAGGGAGTTTAATGACACATAACATTAAGTATTTTAAAGGATCGTTTTTATTTACCGCATTAGGAATTATGACTGCATTTGGTGTTGGTTTGCATGAAGCTGGTGTTAACTTAGCTTTTATGTATGCTTACCAAGTATTAATTTTAACTATTTTAGAAGTATCATTATCTTTTGATAATGCTGTTATTAACGCAAGTGTTCTTGCTGACATGACGGATGAATGGCGTAAGAAATTCTTAACATGGGGGATGTTAATTGCCGTATTTGGAATGAGATTAATTTTCCCTTTAATTATCGTAATGATTGCTGGACATTTAAATCCACTTGATGCATTACGCATTTCTTTTACAGAGCCAAAAACATATGAAACGATTATGAAGTCATCTCATACTGCAATTGCTGGATTCGGTGGAACGTTTTTATTAATGGTATTTTTAAAGTATTTTGTTGATTATGAAAAAGATGTTCATTGGATTAGTTTTATTGAAAAACCTTTATCTAAAATTGGTAAAATGGATACTATTCAAATTGCAATTGCATCATTAATTGTAATGGTTATTTCAAAATTTATTCCATCACATGAAACACTAACATTTATAGTTTCAGCGATTTGGGGATTAATTGTATATATCTTAGCTGATGGAATGGAAGTATTCTTTGATTCAGAGGAAAAAGAAGCTGTTGGCACGGTAGTTAAAAGTGTTGCTAAAGCTGGATTTGCTGGATTTATGTATCTTGAAGTATTAGATGCGTCATTCTCATTTGACGGTGTTATTGGAGCGTTTGCTATTACAAATATTATTTGGATTATGGCAATTGGATTAGGTTCAGGAGCTTTATTTGTTCGTTCATTAACTATTTTAATGGTTGATAAAGGAACGTTAACTGCATATAAATACTTAGAACATGGTGCTTTATGGGCTATTGGTATTTTATCATTTATTTTATTAATTGAACCCATGTATTCTGTGCCAGAATTTATTACTGGTATTATTGGTGCAGTGGCAATTGTTGTAGCTTTTGTTTCATCTTTAAAATCAAAATAATTTATTAAAAAAGGAAAAAATATGGAAAATCAACCAAAAAATAATTTTCAACGAGTGAAAAAAGGCGAATCTTTTAAAATGTCAAAAAACGACGGTATTAAACAGATTAAAATTAAAATGTCTTGGAAAAAAAATCGAGTTAATGGACAAACAATTGAAGATTTAGATCTTGCAATTATTGGTCTAAGCACGACTCAAATGAATGGAGAACCGAAAGATATTATGTATTCTAATCCATATGTGGTTTTTTGGGGAAATAAAGACATTGCAAAAAATGTTATTGTTGATAATGAGAAAAAAGAACATTTTATTGCTCCAAATGAATCTATTGTACATTTCGGAGATATTCGAGAAGTTGGAGAAACAGGTGATTCAGAAACGGCTATTATTGATTTAGAGAAGTTGCCAAATGATATGACTAAGGTTGCTCTTGTTTGTTCAACGTATGATGATGTAGATGATTATAAAAATGCCAAGTTATATAATTACAATGAGGCAAAAGTAGAAATTACCGAAGCTAATACAAAAAAAGAATTACTATCTTATACTTTCTCAGATGATGAAGATTTTAAAGATACGACTTCTGTTATTTTTGGATTTTTAGAAAAAACATCAAGTGGCTGGCAATTTAAAGCAGTTAGCGCAAAAGATGATGCTTTAAGAAAGGCTGGAAAAAATAGCGATTCAAAAGGAGTATTCTTTTTTATTGACCTATTTTAAAACATTTTAAATATATAAAATTGCACTCTAAATGAGTGCTTTTTTTTTATATTTATTTGACAAATATGATTGGTAAGTGTTAAGATAAGGTATATCAATAGGATTAGTTTTTAAAGGAGATTTTGTTGGGAATTGAAGTTGTAAATGAGTTTAAAAATTTTGATTTTAATATTAAAGGTTCTCAAGAGTTAAAATCTTTAACTTATAAAACAGACGTTAATTTTTTAACTATTTTTAGAAAGTCTATGAGAGATTGTTTTAAAGATATTGTTAATGAAATTGGTGTAGAAAAAATTGAAGAAAAAAATAATTATTCACTTAATTTTTATAACAAAAAAAATTTGACTAAGAAAGGTTCAATCTCAATTAAAATTGAGGATTCTCTTCCCTTTATCCAAACAAATTACCGAAAAATAATGCTTAAAAAGAATGTTTTTGATAATAATACTAATAAAATTTTTGATCGAATTGGTACGAATAATCATATTTTTTATTCTTCGTTATTTACAGGAGACCAAAAACTATATAATTTATTTATGACAAACAAAATTATATATCGAGATATTGATGTTAAAAAAATGATTCAAGCTAAATTAATTCAAAATTTATCAGTAAATCCAAAAATTAAATTATTCCTACGGGATGTTATAAATGAATTTAAACTTATTAAAAATGATCCTTTGTTAATAGAAAACATTAAAAAATATTCGAAATTTTTTTATCTATCTCATAACGATTATAACAACCAATCTAAAAAACAAACAAATAATATGTTAAGTGTTGAGGGTGAGACCTTTTTGCATAATTTTTACTCATTATCTAAATATAATGGGGTTGAAAATGAATTAATTATTGAAGATCAGTTAAGGTTATTTCCAAGTTTTCAAGTACAAAAAACAGTTACAAATAGATTTAATTATCAATTAAGAAAAAAATTAAAAATATTAACAACTTTTAGAAAGATCGTTTTATATTCTTTTTTAATACAAAAATTAGAAGTATTAGATGTTGAGGATGTATGGTCTAATAAAAAATTAAAGAAATTATTTTTAATATCTACATCAAATCTTTTTCATTATGAAATAAGTAAGTGCTATGTGAAAGATGTTAATATTAGAATAAATAATTACTTAAAACATCTTATTGGTCAAAATTTTTCTGAAAAATATGCTGAATTTTCTAATTCAAACAAAAATAGTTTAAGCCTATTAAAGACTACGGCTATTGATATTAGAGGTTTAAGTGTGATTATGGAATTAGAAAAAAATCAATCCTCTAAATTTGTTGAGATTTTAAAAACTTTCCCTAATTTTGATACTGTTATCATACACAAAGAGGTTTTTTTGAAGTCTATATACATGAAGAATATCTTGGAAGATAATCATCCAAGTATTTTAAGAAAAAACATTTTAAATTTTTATAATAATGAAATATTATTAAATAAATTAAAGATTAATGACACATTATTTAAGTTCTTGAAAATTTCTAAGAAATCCTTATCTTTTCTTAGAAAATGTGTAAACTTAAATTCTAATATTCCTGAAAGAGATCAATATGGAAATACTCGACAGTACCAAGAAACAGAAGAAATTTTTCCAGATAGTTATGTTCTTGATTATAAAATGATTATTTGTTTTTACAATAATTCTAATTCAAATCTATTTTATAAACTTGAAGAATATTTTAAGCTTTCAGCTTATAGAAAAAGATTGAAAAAAGATAATTATTTAAAAGAAATTATTGAACCAATGACAAAACAATTTAAAAATTTTATTGCCCTTGAATATATTTTAAATATTTTTAATGTTTCAAAAGAAGAGCAGATCACTTATATGAGAGCATTCTTTCAAACAGATAAAAAACATTTATCCAACTTAATTAATAACTTATTTTTAGAATTAAATAATTTAATTCGCTACAAAACAATACTTTTATCTGAGTTAGGTGTTGATTATGATCTTTATCCATTAAGAGAACAATTCATGAAATCTTCTCAAAATAAAGATTCATTTTTAAATCTACATGATTTATTTGTTGTTCAATCTAAAGTAGTTTCTAAATTATTAAGGCAAGAGTTTAGTTATAGTGAAATTATAATTCTATCTGATCTTAAAATTAAAACAGGTAATATTATCGAAAACGAAACATTTATTGTTGACCAAATATCAACAAGAGAAGAATTATTTAATGAACATAAGAAAATGAATCATTGCGTTAGAAATTATTATTCTTCCAATTTAGATTGGAAAAGTTTCATTTTTAGAGTTAGGCATAAGGAAAACTCATCTAATGATAGTACAATTGAATTAATTTTTTCAATTAATAAAATTGGTATCAAAATGTTTGACGAGATAAGAGAAAAAGATGTATCTTTTCAGCTCCGACAAAATTGGGCGAAAAATAACACAACCCCAGCGCCAGTAAATTTAGAATTTGTTGAAAAAGTTTTTATGCCTGAAATTAAAAAACAATATAAGTTATTTTTAAATTATATTGCAGAAATTAGTGCTGTTCAAATGAAAGATGTAAAAAATGATCAGTTGATGTTAAAGGTGGCAGTTTAATTAAAGAGGGGAATTAAATGGATGTTAAAATGAATAAAACCATTGATGTAATTGGACTTGAATTATCTCTTGACAAATATAATCAATTTACATTAAATATTAATAACTTAGATAAGCTGTTTTTTAGTTCAATAAATGATGATTTAGAAAAACAACTTAATTATGTTTATTACGAGAATATTAAGGATTTATTTAAGGCAATTAATAATAAGATGTTTTTCAATGACGATAATAGAACGAAACAATTTAGAATTAAAGAATATATTTACATTGATTTAAATCAAATTTTCAATATAAAAAAACTAATTTTCGTTAATTCAAATAAAATTAATAAACAAGAAAAAGAAATTAATAGTTGGGAAAAAGATTTACTTAATTCAAAAGATATATTAAAAAAAGTTAAATCAGAAAATAATATTGAAATAAATAAAGATGAATTTATTAATAATGTTAAATTTCAAATATCTCAACATGAGATTAAAATCAAATTTTTAAAAACTGAATTAAAATCAATCAAAAAAGAAGTTTCTTTAAAAAACGAACATTTAAAAACTCAGATGCAAGAATTAATTACAAAATTCAAAACAAATTATAAAATTGATTTAGATTCAATGGAAAATAAGAGGTTTTTTGGATTAAATTCATCAATTAATAAATTTGTTAAGAATAATTGGGAAGCTTTTAGCTTGCCTGTTTTAAATGAATTGGATTTTATTAGTAATATTTCTGATAAATTTTTGTTTTATGACGGTGAAAAACTTCTATCCTTAAATGACACTATTAAATTATTACAAACAAAGCATTTATATTTGCAAAATAAATATTTAAATGGCAATATTTCAATTGAATTTTTGTTTAATTCTTTTCTTCCGATTTTAGGTAACTCTGATATTTTCAATGATAATTTTAATGTTTTTAATAAATTATTAAAAGAGAAAATTCATAAAATTATTGATAATAATAAAAATTTAAGTGTTTTCTTTGATAAATATGAAAAAAGAAATAATATATGGGAGAATATATTAGAAGAATTTAATAATCAAGAGGATAATTTTGTAAAAGATGCTTTATACGTCTTTTTAATGAAAATTTATTTGGTAGAATTTAACAATACGTTATTAGTAATGAATGAACTAATTTTAAATAGGGAGTAATTATTATGGAACATTTTAATTTAATTCAGTGGTTATTAAGTTTTGGATGGTTTGGTGGTAGTTTAGATTATATTCTAAATTGTGGTTCTAGTTTTTTTCATACATTACCCCATTGGTTACAATCGACAATTAAAGTTTTTAGTTTAACATCAACTGGTGGTGGGTGTATTGCTTGTGAATTATGGTTTTTGAATTCTTATAAAAATAAACAAATTATAGAGGAAACCAATGGATAAAGAATTTTGGTGGCAAATATTTATTTCTTTAATGGTTTGCATAGCACTATTAACTGTACCTTATATCATGTTTGGAACATAAATGAATAAAAATATATTGGGTGATGCAATTGAAGAGATGAATAAATTGCAAAATCATAGCGTTGATTTAATATTGACTGATTTACCTTATGGTACTACTCGAAATAAATGGGATATTATAATCCCATTTGATGATCTTTGGTCTTGTTTCAAGCGTGTTTTAAAATCTAATGGCAAAATAGTTTTAACTGCTGCTGAACCATTTTCGAGTGTATTAATTACCTCTAATTTAGAGTGGTTTAAATATGATTTAATTTGGGAAAAAACAGTATCTTCAGGACAATTAAATGTTAAACATATGCCATTAAGAAACCATGAACAAATATTAGTTTTCTACAATAAAAGTGGGACATATAATGAACAAAGGGAAATTGGAGAGCCTTATTCTATAAATAGAAAACCAGTTCAGCAAAGTAATTACAATGCTCAAACAGAATCATCCAAAGTAAATGATGGGTTTCGTCATGCAAAATCAGTAATAAAAATATCTAACCCTCGTGTTAAAGGTGGTCATCCAACTCAAAAACCGCTGGAGTTATTTGAAAGATTGATAAAAACTTATTCAAATGAAAATGATTTGGTTTTAGATTGTTGCGCTGGTAGTTTTGTGACTGCGAAAGCTTGTAAAAATTTGAACAGACATTCTATTTGTATTGAAAAGAATGAGGAATATTATAAAAAATATTCCATCTTAATTTAAAAATAAAATTAAATTAAATATTAATTTATCTAATAATTTATTGGAGATGATAAATGGGTTTTATCAAATGGATTTTTTACTACATTTGGACATTTGTTCTTTCAGGGTTAATATCCTATCATTTATTTTCTAGTAATTATATGGATAAATATTTTCCACATATTCATAATAAAATCATAAATACAAATGTTTATTTTAAAGATGTTTCTTTAAAGCCGAGTATGGATACAATGGAATATATTGACAATGAAAATAACATTGTTATTCAAAAACAATCAAACGATGTTAAAGATTTGGTGGATAATTTATCTTTTTAAATTTCAAAAGATAATTAATAATTTAAAATAAAAATAATAATCAAATTAACAATTAAAATGTTTTTTGAATAATAGCAAGTGATGGGATGGTGCGTCATGTTATTGGTGAGGCAATTCCACCAAGATTAACTATGGAAATAGTTAAATGTCTAAAATTTAAAAATTAAAAAGGAAGCTTTATGGAAAAAACATTTTCTGGAGTTGGAATTGGTGGGGTGGTTGCAGGAATATTGTCTTGGAGTGTTAACCATAGTATTGGTTGGTTAATTTTACATATATTTTGTTCTTGGTTTTATGTTATTTATTATGCATTTTTTAGATAATATATACATTTGTTAGTATTCTTTAATAAATATTTGACAAGTGAATGTTTACTCTGTTAAAATAATATCACTGATACCTGTATTGCTGCTTATTATTAAAAATAAGACCGATCTGGTGGAATTTGTATAACGTTGCGAATTCCAACTGAGTATCTCTCAGAAATAAAGGATTGCTATTGCAATCCTTTATGATTTTTATAAAATACCAGCTAATAACTTATTATAATCATGTTTTCGCTTATATAGCTCTTTCAGCTCTCTTTATAAATGAAAATCTTAGTAGTCCGATAATTAAAACTTCATGTACATTTTCTATGTCAATATTTTTAAGTAATTTATTATAAACATTTAATTTATTTTCAGATATTAACTCACCTAATTTTACATATATTGCTACTAGTTGTTTATGTGATTTGTATACATCAAAACATTCAATATTAAATGAATATATAATATTTATAGCTTCGTTACTATCTAATAGCTCTCTTGTAGATAGTTGATTCATATTAAAATTTCCTTTTAGAGATAATAGTTAAAAAATTTAGTCTTAATCTTTTTAACTATCTTTAATTTCTCAAGCTGTGTCATTCATTCTATATTATTTAATAAATCAACAGTAAATTTCATCATTACAGAATCTAATTTTAATCCTGTTCGATTTGTTTCACCAAACACAAACATTATTTCATCATTATCATTACAATATTGTTTAGATAATAAATTAAATACATTTTTAACAACATTTTCTGATGCATAACTTGAAACTTTATTACAAAACTCTCTTACTGTTGGATATTTTACTTGATTATGAGCTGGAAATATCTCAGAATAATTAGGAGTACTTGAACCAATTTCTTCAAATAACTTTTTAAGATTCCCTATAGAAATTTTGGGAGAGTCTTGTTGTCCTATTTTAGGACATTCTTGTTTGATCATTTTTTATTCCTTTTATTAAAAATTAACTATTTAAGTATAACATATCAATAACAATTTGTCAAGTTCACCACGACCAAATTCATTTATAAATCATGCATAACATGGATAATATCTGTTAATTCTTTCGCTGATAATACAATAAATTGTAAAAGCAATTTTTGTGCATTAAAATTTAATGAAGACGGTAATATTAGTACAATTTTATTAAATAACTCATAAAATTACCTATTGGATTTAATGATAAATCTCTGACTATATCCAATGATTACAATGCAACATATTATATCTTTAATTCAGGCGAAACTAAATACCTTGCATTAAAACAAGATTTAAATAATAAACAAGGTTTTGCATTATTATTTAGCTCTGAAAAGGCAGTAAATACTTTAAATGTAAGATTTATTGAGAGTGGAAATAAATATAATTTTTTATAAATTGACAAAAATAATTATTAGTGATACAATTATTAATTAAATTAACAAATTAAAAGGGAAAATATGACAGATACTACAACTCAAATAATTGACAATGATTTAAATCATGAAAATGACGTAAATAAACATTTATGGAATATTGCAAATGTTCTTCGTGGAAACATGTCATCATCTGATTACATGAATTATATTTTAGGTTTTATTTTTATCCGTTCTGTTTCTGATAAAGTTGAAAATTATGCGGATGAACAATTAAAAAATGATGGAATTAAATTTAAAAACATCACAGAACAACATGAACAGTATCAAGATTTAAAAGAAGTTTGTCTTGATGACATTGGAGTCTTTATCAAGCCAAGTCAATTATGGGAAAATCTAATGTCAAATTATCAAAATAATGATGGATATATTTTGATTGAAAATATTGAAAATCTGATTTTTGATATCGAACACAGTAATCCATTTGGAGAATTAAGAGGAAATAAAGAATTACCATTTAATAAAATTTTATCTGACTTAGATTTAAAATCTGATAAATTAGCTAAAACAGTTAAAGAAAAAGATAAAACTGTTTATAAGATAATGGAACATATTTCTAAAATCAAAAGAGAATTATTTGATCAATATGATGTATTAGGTGATGCTTATGAATATTTAATTGGTGAATTTGCAAGTGAATCTGGGAAAAAAGGTGGAGAATTTTATACACCACAAGCTATTGCAACTCTTTTATCTAAAATTGTAGCAAATGGAAAACAAAAGATTTCTAAAGCATATGATCCAACATGTGGCTCTGGGTCACTTCTTTTAAGATTAAAAAAGGAAAATGAAAAATTAACAAAAGAAACAAATTCTTTAATTGGAGATACAATTCAATTTTTTGGTCAAGAGCTTAATACTGTTACATATAACTTAGCAAGAATGAATATGTTTATTCATGGTGTAAAATATGATTCTTTTTCTATTAAAAATGAAAATACTTTGAGTAATCCTGCTTTTATTGAAAATGATAATCTTAATTTAGTTGGTAAATGTGATGCAATTGTAGCTAATCCACCATTTTCAGCACAATGGTCTCCAACAGGTCATGAAAATGATGCTAGATTTGTAAAATATGGCGCATTTGCTCCTAAAAACAAAGCTGATTTTGCATTCGTTCAACATATGCTTCATATGTTATCAAATGATGGAACAATGGCAGTTGTTGTTCCAAATGGAGTATTATTTAGAGGTGGTGCAGAGGGAAAAATTAGAAAATTCTTGATTGAAAATGAAGATTGCTTAGAAGCAGTCATTGGATTACCTGATAATATTTTCTTTGGAACTTCTATTCCATCATGTATTTTAGTCTTTAAAAAATGCAAACAAATTAAAGGAATTAAATTTGTAGATGCTAGTAAAATGTTTACTTCTCAAAAAACAAAAAATGTATTAATGCCAGAACATGTGAAAACTATTTTTGAAGCTTATTTATCTGAAACTGAAATTGAAAATATTTTTAGATTAGTACCAATTGAAGAAATTGTGGAAAATGATTATAATTTAAATGTTTCAAAATATTTGTATGAAGAAATTATTCATGCAGAATTAAATATTGAAGAATTTAATGCTGAGATGACAAAATTACAAGATGAAAGTAATGAATGTTTAAAAGCTATTTATAAAGCAAATGAAGAATTAGGAATTTCAGTAAATTTAGGTAAAGTATATTAATATAAAATAGGGAGAAATCCCTATTTTAAAAAGGAGATTATATGGAAAAATTAAGATTTAAAGATTTTAAGTTTGTTAAAAATGGAGTTTTAAGTGACATATGTGAAATTTCTACTGGAAAATTCAATAATGAAAAAATTGGAAATCATAATGTCTATGGTGCAAATGGAATTATAGGTAAAACAAATAAAATTAGTCATGTTGGAAGAAACATTATAGTTGGAAGAGTCGGTTCAGCTGGTAAAAGTATGATTGTTGATGGTAAATATTATGTTTCAGACAATGCTTTTATTTTAAAAAGTTTACAAATTGATTATACTTATGCTTATATTGAACACCTTAAATTAGAACAATATTCTTTTGGTAGTGTACAAAAATTAATAAAAAGTAGTGATTTAAAAAAAATAGAAATTAATATAATTTCAAATGAAGAAAAAGTTAAAATTGGAGAATATTTTTATAATTTAAATTTTTTAATTAATAATAAGAAACGTCAGCTCGAGTTAATGGAAAAATATAAAGAAGATTTATTAGATAAAATTTTTAATCAAAAAATTAGATTTAAAGATGAAAATGGATGTGATTATCCTGAGTGGGAAATAACAAAATTATCTCAAATATCAAAATCAAACATTAAAAATAAAGAATTACCTAAAAATTTTATATATGTTGATTTAACTTCTGTTAAAAAAGGTACTTTGATTGAAGAAAATGAATTAAATAAAAATAATTGTCCTGATGCAGCTTCATATAATTTAGAAAAGAATGATATTTTAATCGCTAGAGTTAGACCTTATCAACAAAATAATTATTTTGTAAAAAAAGATTTGAAAACAAAATATGTTGCCTCAAATGGTTTTACTCACTTAAGAATAAACAAAGATCATAATCCTGAATTTATTTATCATTTAATTCATACAAAAGAAAATTTAAAATATATTAATATAAATAGTACTGGAACAACATACCCGACTATTAGTAACAAAGATTTATTAAATTTGAAAATTTTATTACCTATTATAGAAGAACAAGAAAAAATAGCTAATTTATTCTCTAATTTAGATTTAAAAATTAATGTTTTAAAAAATTCTATTAAAAATCTGAAAGAATTTAAAATAGATATGCTTGAAAAAATGTTTTAAAAAAGAAGAGATATTAATTCTCTTCTTTTTTAAATAATAAACACTATTTTTATTGTTTTTTATCAGTGTCAGGAGGGGTGTATTTTTGTTGAGGTGCTATACTATCATTTGCAATAACTCTTGTGGGTGGAATTATCTTAGTTTGTTCGTTGTTTTTAGGATTTTGTTGGTTTTTAGTTTCTGACATAATATAGTTCCTTTATAAAAAAAAGATAGAATAGGTATTAAAATTATCATAAAAGTTGAATTAATTACAATTAATCCAAGAAATACATACTGTAAAAAACATGAATTTTTATTAAGATCTAATATTAAATTATTATCAATATATAATTCTTTGATTTTGTTTTGATTGTTATTATTTTTTATACTATTCCAAAGAACATCTAAAAAATAAACAAACATTGCTAAAAAAAAGATAACATTATGGCTAAAATACATAATTTGAAGTAAATATTATTATTCATTTTAATCCTGAAAAAATCATTTGAAAACATTAATAATATTAACATATTTGGAATAGAATTCCAAGTTTTAAAAGAATCAAAAACTTGTGCATTAATTTTATTTTTATTGTCAATTAAATTATCCATGATTTATTTTTTTTTAGTTTCCATATTTTTCCTTTCAATAAAGATTAATAATTTGTTGGAATGATTTTTGTTTTTTATAGCATATTGTTATAATAAATCGTTGTTGAACTTTTTCCATTTTTAAATTCAAAATCTCATAATAATATTATTTTATTACCAACTTTAAAAGCAGATAGTTTGCTAGATACAATCTCACCTCTTTCTTTGAAAAGTGTAAATCTTTCTGAATCATGAATAATTTTTTCAAAGTAATATCTAACACCTTCATCTATTATAGAATCTACAATTTCTTTAGTTTCAATATAATCTATTATTACTTCTTTTAAATCCATAGTTGCCATATCTTTCATAATATATTTCCTTTTTAAAGTTTTTATCTAAAAACCTTTTCTATATTTTAATAAGTGTATCACACCTTGTTGTTTTTGTCAACTATTTTTTGTGCGTTTTTTAAACCAAAACAAGCACATACTATAACTGTTATTGATTTTGTGTAGCTTTTTATTATTAATTATTTTAAATATTTAGATCTTATTAAAAATAAATAAAACAAATACTTGACGTATGCCATACAACTATGATATAATTTTATAAATATACTATTTTAGTAAAGGACTTTTGTGGACGAAAAAAATATTGAACAAAATTTAATTAAACAATTAACCTCTTTAGATTGGGAAATTTTAAAGTTAAATTCAACAACTCCTGAAGATAAAGAGCAAGAAATGCTTAAAAATATTCAGCTTCAATTATCAAAGCAATATAATCATAATTTTAGTGAAATTGAATTTAAACAAATTAAAGACATTTTATATACTGGTGATTTGATTTTTGATAAATCCAGAATTTTAAGAGAAACTATAATTGTGAAGTTAGATGATGGAAGATCTCTTTATGTTGATTTAATTAATAAAGATACAAATAACTGGTGTAATAATCAATATCAAATTTTAAGTCAAGTTTATAATAAAACACATAGTAATGATATTTATGATGTAATATTATTAATTAATGGTATCCCTATTGTCCATATTGAATTAAAAAAAGATAGTATTAATTTAAAAGATGCTTTTAATCAAATTTGTCGATACAATAAAAACTTATATAATAATTTTAAATCAAATATGTTATTTAAATTTGTTCAATTAAATGTTATTTCAAATAATCAAAATACAAGATATTTTGCTAATAATGAGCATTGGCAAATGGTTTATAGAAATACTTTTACTTGGACTGATGAAAAAAATAATCAAATTCATAAATTACATGACTTTTCAAATGATTTATTAGAGCCATGCAGATTAACTAGCTTAATTAATGAAATGTTGCCGCACTCAAAAAGAAAAGTTAATATTATTTTAAAACCTTTCCAATACTTTGCAGCTAAAAAAACAATTGACAAGATAATTAACTCAAAAGAAAATATGTATGTTTACCATGCAACTGGAACTGGTAAAACTTTGACAGCTTTTAGAATTTTAACTGATTTATGTAAAAATAAAAATGTAACATATGATTATGTTATTTTAGTTCTTGATAGATTAGATCTTGCAGTTCAGACAGTAGAAGAATTTAACTATTTTAATAGTTATAATAAGGATGATGGATATAAAAGGACATTGAATGGTAATGAATTAGTAAAAGAACTAGCAAATCAATCATCTGGAACACATTCTATTATTACATCTATTCAACAAATGAATTCAGTTGCAACTAATAAAATGGAATTGACTCAGTTAAGTCATTTAAAAAATAAAAATGTAATTTATATTATTGATGAATGTCATAGAAGCACATTTGGAGATCAATTAATTAACATGCAAAGTATTTTTAATGAAACAAGACTTATTGGATTTACTGGAACACCAATTTTTGAAGTAAATAAAGTTTCAGATAGAACAACTGTTGATATTTTTGGTAAATGTATTCATGAATTTAATATGTTAGCATCAATTCAATATGAGTATATTTTACCTTTATTAATGTCATACTTAAAAACAAAATCTCAAATGGATGAAATTAAAAAAATTAACAAGAATACTCTAAATCCCCCTAAAAAGAAAGATGATATCATAATAAATGAACTTGAAGATATCTACGATACATTAAAGTGGGATGAGAATGTTGTTGATAGAGTTATTGATATGCACGGTGATAAATGTATTTATAATGATGTAAATAAATCTTATATGTTTAATGCTATTTTAGCAAAACCATCTATTGAAAATGCTTGTAATACATATCAGATGATGAAACAAAAAGTTAAAGAAAAAAATCTTAATTTAAAATTTGCAATAGTATTCTCTATTGATGAAGAGTTAAATTCTGATAATTTACCAATATATGAAGAAGCTGTTAATGATTATAATGTTATGTTTAACCAAACTTTTGATCCAAAAATTCAAGAACATCGAAATCGATATTCTAAAGATGTAATTCAAAAAATGAAGGATAAGGAAATTGATATTTTGATTGTGGTTGAAATGTTTTTAACAGGATTTGATTCTGATTTATGCAATACACTTTATTATGATAGGAGTGGTAAATATCATAATTTAATTCAAGCTTTTAATAGAACTACTCGTATTTGTCAAAATAAAGAATATGTAAAGCATAAAGATCATGGTAATATTGTTTGTTTTAAAGATATTCAAACTGATGTTGAAAATGCATTAAAACTTTATAATGGAGAAAATTATGAAAAATGTTTACAAAAACCATTATCAGAATTTATCAATGATTATAATAATGAATATAACTATTTTATTTCAAAATATCCAACTCCTGAGTGTATTAATGAAATTTATGAGAAACCAAAGAAATATGATTTTTGTAGTAATTTTTCTAAATTTGCACCTTATCAGCAAAAAAGTATTTTTTATAAATTAGAGGGCTTTGAACCAACAATGAGTAAAGATATTTATGAACAATATTTGGGACAATTTAGAACTGTTTTAAGTTTACTTAAAGAAACTGGTGGTGAAACCACAGGTTCCTCTACTGGAGATAATAAAGAAAAGAATTATGATTTTGAAGAGGCTGTTTGGTTAACATATAATGTAGATGTTTCAATGCTTCTAGCTTTGTCAGGTAAAAATCAAAGTGAATTTATTAAAACAGTAAATAATTCGGATTTTTCAGATAAGAAAAAAGCAATGCTAACTGAATGGATTTATTCAGTGGAATATCAAGAATTTCTTAATAATGATAAAATTAATGAAAAAGAATATTTTCAAAAATATCAAAACAGAAGATTAAGTGAAGATTTATTAAAGTTTTCAATTGAAGAAAATTTTAATCTTGATAAGCTTAAAGAAACATTTGATGATATTTGTTATAATAATATTATCGAAAAAACAAAAGAGGGTTTAATGATTTATAATACAGCATTAGTAAAAGCATTATCAATTGATGATAATTTATCAATTATGAGTTTAAATTCCAAGAAAAAACATCTTAAGGAAAAAATCACAGAATTAAGTAATTTATATAAAGAAAACAATTTTATTTAATGCAATAATCTGGGGTATTGATTTAAATATTACCAATTTTTAAAAGGAAATATCTAATGTTCTTAGAAAACTATACAAATAATATAAATATGTTAAAATCATTGTTGGAAAATCATAAAACAGAAGAAGGAACATATTTAATTGGAGAACTTAAATTAATACTAGTAAAACCTGGAATCCTCGTCCTTTAGGACGTGGTGGATGTCAATATCAAATAACAATTTACTATTTTTATTTAAGGAGATAATTATTAAATTTAATATTTTTAATGGAACTAATAATGTTATTGAATTAAATATTGATGCAAATAATAAATCTAAACCTATTAAGAATGAATTAAAACCAGATATTAATCGTGCCATTGAAGCCGCAAGTATGTTATTGGCTAATAATATTGATTATCGTAAAAATAATTATGATACAAATTTGGATAAAATTTTAAAAGATAACAATTTTATCTGGCAGACTTTTGTTACTTTTTGTAGTAGTGATGACCCATCAAAATTAATTAGTTACGATTTAATCTGTGGAAGAAATAACAATCAAAAAAAACTATTTGTAAAAGCTGAATTTATCACTGTCCGAAATAGATATATAATTGCATATGGTTTAGGACACTTTTATTTAAATCATTTTAAAAATAATTCAGAGTTGTTATTTGATGATTCTGTTGTTTATTTAAATAATTTCTCAACAAAAGAAGAGCAAGAATCACGAGCATTTGCAATGGAGTTATTAATGCCAAAAGAAAAAGTGCGTGATAAATATTTACGTTGTCATTCTGCTTTCGTATCTGATTTTGCTGATGCATTTCAAGTATCGAATATGTTAATGAGAATTAGAATGAATGATTTAAAATTAAGTTATCATGACAAATAATTAAAGGAGATATATGGAAATTAACACAGCTATTGTATTAATTAATAATAAAAAAGTCATTGAAGGAGTATATTATCAATAATCTAAAAGAGAATTTTATATCAAAATGTATGGATTTTGTCAGCTATAATTTATATTTGATAATTTTTTTTGGCGTTATATTTAGTATTATTTTGTTGGGTTTCTTTTTTGTTTTTTTTACTGTAATTAATCTAACTCCTTCTAACAACACAAAAATTGGATATATTTTAAAAGTAAGTAATGAGGGGCTAATTAATAAAACTAATGAATTAACTATCATGCAAGGAGGATTTGTTAATGGTTCTGGTAGTAATGGCGATATTTCTTATGTTACAGTTCCCAATAACTTATTAATTGAAGCAAAACATCATTTAGATAATCATGATGAGATTTTTATCGATTATCATTGTCCTTTCTTTAATTGGTCAAGAAATACTTCAAGCGGATGTTTTGTTGATAAAATCTATCAAAAGAAATAAAATAGTTATATTATTTGTTATGGGAATTATAAATGAGCAATAAAACTTCATCTGGGATTGGTATAGGCGGATTAATTGCTGGAATATTATCTTGGGGCGCTAATCATAGTATTTTGTGGCTTTTTATTCATGTTACGCTGGGATGGTTTTATGTTTTTTATCAAACTCAGCCGTAAAACCCCTTCCTTCAGGTCGGTGATATAAGGCTGAAAATTATTATTAAAAATAACTTGACATATTATATCACATTATTATATAATAGTTCAATATAAATTAATTAA